>ERZ1031798.221-NODE-221-length-15721-cov-12.473893_pt1 | contig 15721 bp, 12 predicted proteins | sample MGYA00517882_ERZ1031798 | MGnify/ENA primary metagenome ERZ1031798 (study PRJEB33719, sample SAMN04261244) | wastewater metagenome | biome: rural village; feature: human; material: feces | host: Homo sapiens | place: El Salvador | collected 2013-01-07 ...
ACCTTTCTGCCTATCAGATGAATTTCCTGCATGCCATCACCAATGGAGTACATACTGGCTTCACCCAGACATCGATATTGGAAACCTATCGCCTGGGTACTGCCGCCAATGTAACCCGACTGAAGAAATCCTTGATGGTGAAAGATCTGATTACGGTACCAGCCCCTAAGCATCTGGAAATGAGTGACCCTATCTTGGCGTTGTGGCTCAAGAGAAGAGTGTGGAAGGAATCATAAAAGGATTTTAAAGGTATCTCCGTAACTTTTTTGAGAGCATTTCACCTTTATTTAAAAATATTGTTGTAACTTTGCAAGGGTTTTCACCTAATTTAATAACGAGTTGTTGAACAAGGAATTTATCAAAGAATGATGGATGATATACTGAAACAAATAAAGGCTGGCGAGGTGTCGGGGATGCAGTTCAAGGAACGCATTCTCGACAAATATGATATTGCCTGTGAGTTGGTGGCTTTCAGTAATTCACATGGTGGCAAGTTAGTAGTTGGTATAAAGGATAAGACTGGAGAAACCAATGCCTTGTCGTATTCTGAAGTACAAGAAACAACTAACCTGTTGAGTGACATGGCTTCTGAAAATGTAGTACCTTCTATATTGATAAAGATAGATACTGTTGAAGTTGAAGATGGCTACTTGGTTATTGCTACGGTAAAGGAAGGACTTAACAAGCCTTATCACGACAACAAAGGAATCGTATGGATGAAGAATGGTGCCGACAAACGTAAGGTGTTCGATAATGCAGAACTGGCAGAAATGATGACCGACTGCGGAAGTTTTGCTCCTGATGAGGCTGGTGTTAGGGATGCAACCATCAATGACCTTGATGAAACGACCATCAAGCAGTTTTTGGGCAATCGTTTTGAGAGAGTATTGGAGAAGAAAGGCTTGATAGGTGACACCTTTGATGAGGCATCACTTGATGTGATATGCTCTGCCATAGCTAAGGGACATGATTGTGAGAAGATACTTCGCAACTTGCGATTTATTCGTCCTGATGGTACATTGACCGTTGCTGCTATGCTTCTGTTTGGCAGATACACCCAGCGCTGGATGCCGATGATGACAGCCAAGTGTATCTGTTTTGCTGGCAATAGCATTGGAGGCAAGGTGTTCCGTGACAAAGTGAATGATTCTGAGATGGAGGGAAACTTGCTTCACCAATATGACACCATTATGGATTTCTTCACTCGCAATTTGCATAACGTGCAGGTGGGAGATGAATTCAACAGTATGGGTAAGTTGGAGATTCCTTACAGCAGTTTGGTTGAGTTTACGGTTAATAGTCTTGTACACCGCTCGCTGAATCTGAAAGCTCCTGTCAGAATATTCATCTTCGACAATCGTGTGGAGATTCATAGTCCGGGTGCATTGCCTAATGGACTCACTATTGAAGATATCAAGGCAGGAACCTCTATGCCTCGCAATATGTTCCTTTTTAATAATGCCATATACTTGTTGCCATACACAGGTGTGGGCAGCGGTATCACTCGTGCACTTGACGAGAATGTCAATGTCACATTTACGAATAATGATAAGGCACAGGAATTTGTCATCACGGTTTGGAGAGGAGAAAGTAACCAAGTCGCAGACCATGACACTTTTGTCGCAGACTATGACACTAAACTTAGGTACTCTGATACCGACCATGACACTTTTGTCGCAGACCATGACACTAAACTTAGATACTCTGACACCGACCATGACACTAAAAGAGTGCCATTGACGAAAAAACAGAAGGATATTGTAAACTTCTGTAGTGTGCCAAGAACAAGTAGGGAAATTTTGGAAAGAGCTGGTGTTGTCTATCATACAAAAAATATAGCCAAATACATCACGTCTCTTGTTGCAGCAGGATATCTGCTGATGACTAATCCAGATAATCCTACAGCAAGTAATCAGAAATACAAGAAAGTAAACATAAGATAAGGAGCGTATAGGTTCATGTGGCTCAAGAGAAGAGGGTGGAAGTTGACGTAAATTTCTTAGCCTTTTATCATTTGTACTGCAAAAATTGTCGCAATTGCGACTGTTTTTGCAGTAGAAAGAGCAGATGTGTAGAAAAACTGGGTATTATGCCGTGTGTTAACACTGGAATTTGTTATCATGGTATGGAGAGGAGAAAGTAACCAAGTTGGTAACGAAGTCCGTGAAAAAGTAACTAAGTCGAAGACCATGAACTAGACTTAGACACTTAGACACCGACTTAGACACTTTTATCGAAGACCATGACACTAAAAGAGTGCCATTGACGAAAAAAACAGAAGGATATTGTAAACTTCTGTTCCGTAAGGTTGCAAGTTTAAGCCCAAATATACCAAGTTCAGATTCAAATATACCAAGTAATATTGCAAGTTCAGGCTCTAATATTGCAAGTTTAAGCCCAAATATACCAAGTTCAGATTCAAATATACCAAGTAATATTGCAAGTTCACGGCTTAATATTGCAAGTTCACGGCTTAATATTGCAAGCTCGGCTCTTAATATTGCAAGCTCTCAAAAATCTATAATCCGCTGATAAATGGTAGTCTCATCTAAAAAATATCGCCTTGGTATTGCCGCCAATGTAACTCGCCTCAAGAAATCCTTGATGATGAAAGATCTGATTACGATATCAGTCTCTAAGCATTTGGAAATGAGTGACCCCATCTTGGTGTTGTGGCTCAAGAGAAGAGTTTTGAAGGAATCATAAGAGGAATTACGAAATTTGGAAATAAGTTAATCTTTAAATAATTTGGTGTTCTTGATAGATTTTTGTATCTTTGCAACCTGTCTATTAAGGTCATAAAAAGAGGATAAAGGCATGAAAGTATTAATAGTGATTCCTTGCTATAACGAGGAAGCGGTATTGCCGAAGACCCTGGAGGTGCTTGGCAATCTGATCAAGACCATCAAGGTAAAAACAGACGCCGACACGGGATTGCTCCTTGTTGACGACGGAAGTCGTGACCATACCTGGCAGATGATTTCGGATGCTGCCAGGGAGCACAGGTATGTGTATGGCATCAAGTTATCCCATAACCGTGGCCATCAGAATGCCCTTTGGGCAGGAATGGAGGCGGCAGTGGATCATTGTGATGCGATGGTAAGCATCGATGCCGACCTGCAGGACGATGAGAATGTAATCATAGACATGGTGCGCCAGGTGCAGGAAGGCAAGGATATTATCTATGGTGTGCGCAAGGAGCGCAAGACCGATACCTTCTTCAAACGGTTCACCGCCCAGGCTTTCTATAAGCTGATGCAGAGTGTGGATAAGGATACGGTGTATAACCATGCCGACTTCCGCATGATGACCAACCGCACGCTGAAGGCGCTGATGCAGTATCCCGAGCGCAATCTCTTCCTCAGATCCATCGTCCGCCAGCTGGGCTTCCGAGAGGGATTCGTCTATTACGACCGCAAGGCGCGCGAGGCGGGCGAGAGCAAGTATCCGCTCGCCAAGATGCTGAGTTTCAGCATTGACGGCATCACCTCGTTCTCCGTAGCCCCTTTGAGGTTTATCACTTTTCTGGGTCTGGCGATGACCTTGGTGTCATTCATCATGATTATCTTTGCCCTGGTGGAGCATTTCCAGGGCAAGACCATCCAGGGCTGGACCTCCCTGCTCGTTTCCATGTGGTTTATCGGTGGCATCATCACCACGGGTGTAGGCATCACGGGCGTTTATATCGGCAAGATTTATACCGAGGTGAAGCGCCGCCCTCGATACTTTATCGAAGAAAGGATATAAAGGGCTGGCTTAAAGAATCGGATTACAATAGAAAGTTTATGAGAACCTTTATTCTGATAGGCTCTCATAAACTTTCATCAGGTCGTGGCTCAGTTTCTCGTCCGAGAAATTGAGCGCATATTTTTTTCCTTCGCTTATCATGTGCTGCCTTAGGGATTCATCCGTGCAGGTGCGTAAGATGGCATCAGCCATGCCTTTCGCATCATCAGGATTCACATAGATGCTGTCTGGTCCGCCAGCCTCTTCCAGGCACGAACCAGTGCATCCTATAGCAGGAACTCCGCTGCTGATGGCTTCTAGCAGCGGGATGCCGAAGCCTTCTATTCTGGAAGGATAGGCAAAGGTGGATGCCCATTTGTAGAATGATGGCAGGTCGGCATAAGGCACCTGATGATAGAAATGAAACAGATGATCTATGCCCTGTGCCTTCAGGAAATCCTGTATCTGGTCAATATAGACCGTGCGGCGACCCACGGCTACCACATGAATGGCTGCTGCATCCTGATTCTGTGCCTGATTCTGATTTCCTTGACTTCCTTGATTTCCTTGACTTTCCAAACTTCCCTGATTTCCCTGACTTCTGTTTCTTCTGTTCAGTTCTGCCATGGCTTTCGCCACCAGCATCAGGTTCTTTCGCTCCTCGATGCTTCCCACATAGAGTACAAACTTATCGGGAAGCTGGTATCTTGCCTTTACTTCCTGCTGCTTTCCTTCTTCTATTTCCTGTGAAAAAACTGGGTCGCAGCCCTGGTAAACCACGTCTATCTTGCTTTCCGGAGTATGGTAATAGTGCATGATTTCCTGCTTGGTATATTCACTGACGGCTATCACGCGGTCGGCACACCGGCAGGCACGGCGGAACTTGAAGTTGTATATCTGCCGGTCTATCCAATGATAGTATTGTGGCGTATGGATGAAGATAAGGTCGTGAAGGGTGACGATGTATTTGCATCCCTTGCCGCCAGCCTTCATCTTTCGCTGCTCGGGAGTTCCGATGTTGAGCGGAAGCTCGTTGCTCAAGCCATGGAAGATTTGGATGCCGTCCTTTTGTATATCTTTTGTGATACCCCAAACTCTCCAGAGCGAGCGGATCCTGCTCCATATTCCTTGGGGCGGAAAATGGAGAAACAGGTGCTTGAGTGTTGGTATCTCTTGGAGATAGGGCATGCGATGAGGCTTGGGAGTATATAAATGATACTGATTGCCGGCGAATTTCTCCGACAAAATCCTGATGACAAACCTGCTGTAGTTGCCTAATCCCGTGCGGTTTTGTGCTGCTCTTTTAGCATCGAATCCTATGTTCATCTTTTTGTTTTTTCTTTAATTATTGGGACAAAGGTATATTAAAAAACTGATTTCTCAAAATAAATATGGATTTATTTGCTAATTACGTGGAATTTGCGTAATTTTGCCCCCTAAATAAAGTAATCATAACAAGACAGATAGAATGGATAGTACAAAAATGGAGAATTGCCAGTGGCTGGCAGGTATCAGGCGCTTTTTCGGTCGCCCTTTCTTTAGCGACCCTCGCACCCTGCTGGGACTCTGGTTGATTCTGGGTGTGGTGTCTGCATTGACCAAGATTCACAAGTGTAATAACTTCTTGATATTCAAATATGTTTTCTGGCATGCTTGGGAGCAGACATCATTGTATGCCCAGTATCCTTCGGAGTTTTTCGATTCGAACCACTATGGTCCGTTCTTCAGCATCATCATTGCTCCTTTTGCCGTGCTGCCCCATCCGCTGGGTCTGCTGTTTTGGCATGTACTGATGACGCTGGCTCTATTTGTGGCTATTCGTAAGCTGCCGTTGCGTCAGGGTAAGCAGATATTCTGCTATTGGTTCTGTGCCCATGAGTTGCTCACGGCATTGTTTATGAGCCAGTTTAACATCATCATTGCCGCCATCATCATCGCTTCCTTCTATTGCGTAGAGAAAGAAAAGGATATTACGGCAGCCTGCTTCATCATGATCGGAACCTTTGTGAAGCTTTATGGCATCGTGGGGCTGGCATTCTTTTTCTTTTCCAAGCATAAGGTGAAGTTTGTGGCTGCATTGATAGGATGGGCAGCCCTGTTCTTTGTCCTGCCTATGGCGATAACCAGTCCGGAGTATATCATCGACCAGTATAAGGAGTGGCACGTCAGCCTTACAGGCAAGAACATGGAGAATATGTTCAGTTGTGCTCAGAATCAGTCCTTGCTTGGTTTGGTGCGCAAGATTTCGCATGTTGCCACTTATTCCGATCTTTGGTTGATAGTTCCGGGCATATTGGCATTCTGCTATCCTTACCTGCGCATCAGGCAGTATGGCAACATTGCCTTCCGCTATGCTTTCCTGGCATCGGTATTGATGTTTGTAGTCCTGTTCAGCACGGGCAGCGAATCGAGCACTTACATCATCGCCCTCTTGGGCGTGGCAATCTGGTATATCACGGCTCCGTGGAAGCGTAACCACTGGGATATTGCCCTGATGGTGTTTGCCTTTATCCTGACGAGCATGTCGCCATCCGATCTTTTCCCTGCTTTCATCCGCAAGAACTATGTGCAGCCTTATGCTCTGAAGGCCTTGCCTTGCGTGCTGATATGGTTTAAGCTCATCTACGAGATGTCTACCAGGGATTATGCAGAAAGGAAGATAGAAATGTAGAAGGGAATAGGCTGAAAAGGAAGATTGAAAAATAGAAAAGAACAAAGATAAAAGATAAAAATAGGAATAAGAAAGATGAAACTGAAGAGAAACTTGTTTTCAGCGCCTTTGTGCTTCGTTATCAATATGGTGCTGGTTTATGTGGTGTATGAGATATGCCGCCTGGTTTTCCTGGCGACCAACTGGAGTGTGTTTTCCGAAGCGATGACATGGGGCGCCTTTGGCGAGATGCTTCATGGCGGCTGGTATTTTGATACCTCTGCCATTCTCTATACCAATGCCCTGTATGCGCTCTTGATGCTTTTTCCTATCCATTACAAGGAGCGGAACTGGTATCAGAAGATGGCGAAGTGGGTGTTCGTAATCTGCAATTCCATCTGCATTATAGCCAATCTGGTGGATTGTGTTTATTTTAAATACACCACGCGCCGTACCACGGTCACCGTGTTCTCTGAGTTTAGAAACGAGAAGAATCTGGGTGGAATCTTTGGTGTTGAGATTCTCAACCATTGGTATCTGGTGCTGATTGGCATCATCCTGATAGCAGGCTTGTGGTTTCTTTATCGCATGCCAAAGGGCAAGTTGCCTGTTGAGGCTTCCCGTCCTTATCAGCCAAAGAGATTGTTGACTTATTATGGCGTTCATCTTCTTTGTCTGGCGGTGTTCGTACCTTTCTGCGTAGCAGGTATGCGTGGAGGTTTCACCACGGCAGTTCGCCCTATCACCATCAGCAATGCCAATCAGTATGTAAACCGTCCGCAGGAGGCTGCCATTGTGCTGAATACTCCGTTCTCCATCATCCGTACCATCGACAAGCCTGTATTCGTAGTGCCGGATTACTATACGGAGAAGCAGCTCAATGCCATCTATTCTCCTATCCATACCCCTTCTGATACGCTCGTGAAGCGCAAGAAGAATGTGGTGGTCATCATCATCGAGAGCTTTGGCCGTGAGTATATCGGCGGCTTCAACAAGTGGCTGGAAAACGGCAAGTACAAGGGATATACTCCTTTTGTAGATTCCCTGATGCAGCATAGTGCCACCTATCTTTATTCCTATTGCAATGGTAGAAAGAGCATCGACGGCATGCCTAGCATCCTTTCCAGCATCCCGATGTTTGTGGAGCCGTTCTTCCTTACCCCGGCATCCATGAACAATGTGAGTGGCTTGGCTGGCGAATTGAAGAAGAAAGGCTATTATTCTGCCTTCTTCCACGGAGCAGAGAATGGTTCCATGGGATTCCAGGCCTTCGCCCGCACCACGGGATTCACTGATTATTTCGGTCGTACGGAATACAATGCCGACAAGCGATTTGGTGGCGACAAGGACTTTGATGGAACCTGGGCCATCTGGGATGAGCCTTTCATGCAGTTCTATGCCACGAAGATGGGCGAGATGAAGCAGCCGTTTATGACTGCACTCTTCACCGCCTCTTCGCATCATCCGTATGTCATCCCGGAACAGTATAAGAAAGTATTCCCTGAAGAGGGTATCGTCATCCACAAGTGCATCCGCTATACAGACAATGCCTTGCGTAAGTTCTTCGCCAAGGCGAAGACGATGCCTTGGTACAAGAATACCCTCTTTGTGATAACTTCCGACCATACCAACCTGAGCGACCATGCTTATTATCAGACCGATTTGGGTGGTTTCTGTTCGCCAATCATCTTCTTCGACCCTAGCGGCGAGTTCAAGCCGGGCATGCGTGATGCCATCGCCCAGCAGATAGACATCATGCCTACGGTATTGAGCTATCTGGGTTATGACAAGAAGTATGTGGGCTTTGGCATCGACCTGCTTACCACGCCAGCCAAGGATACTTGGGCGGTGAACTATAACAATGGTTTCTATCAGTATGTAAAGGGCGATTATCTCTTGCAGTGGGATGGTCAGCAGACCAAGGCACTCTATCGTTTCCGCACCGACCTGCTGCTGGAGAATAATGTTGCCGACAAGGAACCTGCCGTTCGCAAAGCCATGGAGCGCGAGGTGAAGGCCATTATCCAGTCGTATATGGAGAGAATGACGAAGAACGAACTGGTGGTTGGCAATCAGTCACAACAGTAGAATCTTAGGTAGCCCCCCAGAAAGATAAACGTAAAGTATCAATAGCCAAAGAGACATGAACAATAACAAGATATCTGTAGTTATCAATACATACAACGCATCAAAGTTCCTGGCGAGAGTCCTAGACTCCGTCAAGGACTTTGATGAGATAGTCATCTGTGATATGGAAAGCACGGACGACACGCTTGAGATAGCCCAGCGTTATGGGTGCAAGATAGTGACATTCAAGAAAAAAGGAGTTTCTATAGTAGAACCGGCACGCCAGTTTGCGATAGATGCAGCCTCCCATCCTTGGGTCTTGGTTGTGGATGCTGATGAGCTTGTCACGCCGGCGCTTCATGATTATCTCTATGCGAAGATTGCTGAGGCTCAGTGTCCGGACGGCATCAGTATCCCGAGAAAGAATTACTTCATGGGGCGCTTTATGCACAGCAGCTATCCCGACTACATTTTGCGCTTTTTCAGAAAGGACAAGACCCATTGGCCGCCGGTAATCCATACATCGCCGGTAGTAGATGGTGTTGTATATCGGGTTCCCCGCAACAGGGAAGAGCTGGCCTTCGAGCATCTTGCCAACGACAGCATTGCCGACATCATGCGCAAGAACAACACCTATAGCGACTATGAGGTAGAGCGCCGGAAGGACAAGCAATATGGTGTTGGTAAACTATTCTTGCGTCCAGTGTTTCGTATGTTTAAGGCTTATATTCTAAAAGGTGGGTGGCGTGATGGTGTGCCTGGGCTTGTTTATGCCTTGTTGATGGGTACGTACCAAATGTTGATTGTTGCAAAAATGATAGAAAAAAATAAAAGTCAGTATAATGGAGTCTGAAAATATAATTAAAAGATCGCAATCGATTATAAATCAAAAATCTTGTAAGTATATACCTGATGTAAGTATAATAGTTCCTATATATAATGTAGAGAAATATTTAAGACGCTGTATTGATAGCATCTTGTCTCAAACTTTTATTAGTTTTGAATTGCTCTTGATAGATGATGGAAGTACTGATGCTTCAGGAGCTATTTGTGATGAGTATGCTCTGATGGATAGGCGTATCCATGTTACTCACCAGATAAATAGGGGAGTTAGTGCGGCTCGTAATGTTGGATTGGATAAAAGTGTAGGTAAGTATGTATGCTTCGTTGATTCTGATGATTGGGTAACTTCCGATTATTTGGCCACACTTATGGAGCAAGTGCAGGGATTTGATGTTCTCTTTTTTGGCTTTTTTCTTAAATATAATGATGAAAGTTCTATGAGTTTATCATTGAGAAGGCAATGTGCTGTTAATGAAATAGAAAAAGAACAATTAATGTTGTCTTTGTGTAAGAATGATACAGGCTATAATGTTTTGGGTTATGCTTTCGATAAAATTTTTAGGAGAAATTTAATTGAAAAGTATAATTTGCGTTTTGATGAGAATATTTGTTTGGGAGAAGATGAAATCTTTGCTCTGGCATATTGTCTTAAGGCGCAATATTTAAAAGTAATACCTGATGTCCTTTATTGTTATTCGCCAAGGGTAGGTGGATTGGCAAGTCAAAAGGAATCATATAAATCTTGCTACTCTAAATATAAGGCTCTAGTTGATAATATTATAGATATGGGGTCAAGTGAAATGTTGGAAATGTGGCATAAACGAGCTTATCATACGTTACAGGAAGTGGCTAAAACACAAAAATATAATTTATTGTTTTACCTTTGGTTTCAACTGCGAGCTTTTTGGTATAAAATAAATTATAATCTTCATTAGATTCTGCAGATGATAGAATTGTAAAACTTTGCCTTTGATTGATGCTCTTATTTGTCAAAGGCAAAGTTTTTAAAAGAGTTTATCTGTTATCTGAGATATTTATCTATACCGTTCTCACACCAGGACAGATGTTCTTTCTTAACTTTTTCGAGTTCCGTGAAATGACGTTGCTCATTGTCTCTTGATGCTTCTTTGTGGTAGAGGTGATATACGGCGCCACCCATTTTCAAAGCTTTCTTCTTGACTCCTGCGAAGTGAAGGCGGAATGCGATTTCTCCATCTTCATGTCCCCATTGCATGAGGTCTTCATTATAGCCATTTACTTTGATGAGGTCTTCTTTCCAGAAGGCCATGTTGCAGCCGCGGAGATGGTCTATCTTCTTGGCGTATCTCAAGGCCATATAATGGCGTAAGAGTTTGGAGCGGAAACTGTTGAGCAGAAAACTTGTTGGCATGTTCCAGATATTCAACTTGAAATTCTTTGATGCCATGATGCGATGGGTTACTTCGGGAGAAAGCTTAACTCTACTTCCGCATACGAAATAATTTTTCTCTGCAAGCTCCAGATGGTCGCTCACGAAATGTGATGACAGTACCACGTCTCCATCTACTTGCAGGATATAGTCGCCTGTGATTTGGGCTATGGCCATATTCAAAATGATTGTTTTGCGAAAGCCTTTATCCTCATGCCATACATGCTTGATAGGGATGGTTGTTTCTTTCCTTAATTTGTCTATTAAATCCTTTGTGTCTTGTGTGGAACCATCGTCTGCAATGACTATCTCATCTGGAAGTATGGTCTGTGCAAACATGCTTCTTATCGAAAGTTCCAGGGCTTCCGGCCAATTGTATGTAGATACAAGGATACTAACTTTTATTTTTTTCATAATGGATGTTTTATTTAATTTATTGACTTGTAGAATGAAAAGAATTCATCAGGAATCTCTTTCTTGTAGGTGAGTTTATGCATAAAAGATTTTTCTTTGATTTTTGCTAACTCTTGTTGGTTGTTTGGTGTTCTTGACAAGATGAATTTCATCAAAGCTTGCGTCTCTTTCTCAGAAACAACAGGCATTTTCTGAAAATCTTCTCTTGCTTTAGAGTCTGAAGTAATGAGAGCCTTGAACATCAGATGGAGTTGAAAATAATGTAGTAGTTTCTTTTCATGAAGCCACATCGTATTCATTAGCAAACACCATGCTTGCATTATATAGTTGTTTGGTTTAGCATGCATAAAACAACTTTGTATTTGTGTAAAAGCAAACTCCCCATACGCATGATACATGAATAGTGGTTGCTTATCCATCCATTCGGGGGTAGATTGGGTTAATAGGCAAGTTGCATCTATCCAATAACCTCCATATCTTGCTAAGAGATTGATACGTAAAATATCAGAAAACTGTGTATTGCTGATATTTCCCTTTCTCCATTTCTCAATGATGGTTGTTGGCAAGGTCAAATAATCAGCAAAGTTTTCTGCCGTAATGATGATTCTCTTTTGGTTGCTCTTCTTGTATTTTTCTACAGAGTTCAAGCACATTTTTACCAAGTCTGGAGCTTGCTCTATGCCTTGCAGCCAACATTGCCAAATATATTCGATATTTTCATTTGCGCTTTTTTCAATAGGCAAATGGTGATAGTCATTTTTCAATGGCATCACATATTGGCGCAGGAAATATCGTTCCACTCTCTTGTCGTTGAGTGGATTAAGTGCATATCTTACTTTGTGCCTTAAAGATTTGTTAGGAATGACTGCAGAGCAGATAGTGCAGAACAGTTTTCTAAATGCTAGCCAAACATGGTTCATATCTATTCTATCTTATATTACGGAATAATTGATTGAATTTATCAAATGAGTTTAAGGAGATTTTATCCTCCTTGTTTTCTATCCATAGGAGCGGAAGATCATGATACATGGCGGCCACCAGAGAGAATGTACTTGGAGCACCTATCAGATAATCACATTCCGAAAGCAGGCATAGGTCATCTTCTTGACCGCCCTGTGGAAATACGATGGTGGTACCTTTTAGCTGATCCCGATAGAATGACTTGTCAAGGGCAGGATCGTTGCTGCAGATATACACTGTCAACTGCTTATCTGGAAACAGCGACTGGAACTGCTGAATGTAATCTTGGTATACATCATCTTCAAAATAGTATTTCCCATTATGCCATGTCTTGTAGTCACCTCGGCGAATATGCAAACCAAGCCTAATCTCATCAATCCTCTTTTTGCCCATAAAGGCCTGGGTTTTATCCAGAATAGGTTTGTCGAAGGAAAAGAGGTCTATGATTTCTGCTTTATACTTGATGAAGAGTTCGTAGAAACGAACACACCAGCCTTTTATCAGAACATGTTTATGGCGGGCTACAATAGCAGCATCTCTTTCAATAGCCTCTTCGGCTATGTCGTTGAAATCCACGGTAGCTATCAGTCCCCATTTGGCTGCATACTTAGCCAATGCATATGTGGCAAAGTTGTGCCAACGGGTGTGGCATATCTTGAAATACTGGTATTTATAGCAGAAACGCATGGATACGCTCTTCCTGCCATGCTCACGTGCCCAGGCGTAAACATGACCATATTGCAGGATATTGTTGCACATGCGTCCCTTGTCTGTTGCAAAAATCATATTTCTTTAATATAGATGTTATATTTTACTGGATATTATTATTCTGTTCTCATCTTATGTGTCACGGGGTCTACTATCTTCAGCCATTGCTCGCGGGTTCGCTTCCAGCGATTGTGAGTCCAGAGCCAGAAGGCTGGTTGGCGTTGGATGGATTTCTCCAGGGCTCGGAAATACATCTCGGTAATCTCGAATTCCTTGCATTCCTTTGGCTTGTCTGTCAGAAGCTTGAATTCACCCTTGTAGTAGCCTCGCTTTACCCGTTGCATATCAAGGTAATATACGGCGAAGTTGGCTTTTACGGCTATCTTCTCCGTTCCTGTCAATACTGGGGTGTCGTGGTGCAGAAAGTCTGTCCAGTAATGGATGTTGTTCCAGAACGGCACTTGGTCGGCGATGAAACCGATAACTATCTGTTTGCCTTCCTGGCGCATCTTTACGATTTTTCTCAGGGTTTCTGCCATAGGGATGCTGATGGAACCCAGGCGGTTGCGGAGATACAGGAAGAGTTTGTCGAAGGCGGGATTCTCCAGCACATGGTAAATCTGTCCGAAGGTGATGTCGTCGCCAGCCCAGAGAGGCAGGGAGGTTACCCATTCCCAGTTGCAGTAATGTCCCAGATATATGGCGCACGACTGGCCTTTCTGGCATGATTCCTTTACTTTCTCTACGCCTGTAAACTGCATGCGTTTCATCACCTGCTTCCTGCTCATCGTGAAGAGCTTGATGGTTTCTACGATATAGTCGCAGAACCAGGAGTAGAATTCCTTCTCTATCTTGATGCGCTCTGCCTCGCTTTTTTCAGGGAAAGAGTCGAAGAGATGTTTTCTTACCAGTGGGCGGCGGTATTTTACCACATAATAAATAAGGTAAAATAAGCCATCGCTGAGAATGTAGAGCACTCTCAGCGGCAGCAGAGACATCAAGTACCAAATGCAGAATACACTGCCATATAATATCTTCTTCATCATTTCTTCTTTCTGTAAGAATGCAAATTCAACATTCAACAAATTCTTTCTTATCCTACACCTGCTGCATATCATGCAGCTTGCGGTAGTAACCGTTCTTGGCTATCAGATCCTCGTGGGTGCCTCGCTCCACGATTCTTCCTTCGTGCAATACGCAGATCTCGTCGGCATTCTTGATGGTACTCAGGCGGTGGGCCACTGCCACGGTGGTACGGGTCTTCATCAATCTCTCCAGGGCATCCTGTACCAGGCGCTCGCTCTCAGTATCGAGAGCAGAGGTAGCCTCGTCGAGAATAAGGATAGGAGGATTCTTGAGGATGGCACGGGCGATGCTCACACGCTGGCGCTGACCGCCGGAGAGTCTGCCGCCACGATCACCGATTCCTGTATCGAAACCATGTTCCGACTTGGTAATGAACTCGTAGGCATTGGCTATCTTTGCCGCATTGGCGATATCTTCATCGGTAGCATCGGTCTTGCCGAAGCGGATATTGTCCTTGAAGCTGGCATTGAAGAGGATAGCCTCCTGGTTCACATTACCTATCAGCTGGCGGAGGTCGTGCACGGCAAGGTCTTTCACGTTGATGCCGTCGATGAGCACCTCGCCCTCCTGTACATCGTAGTAACGGGGAATCAGGTCGAGCATCGTACTCTTTCCGCTACCGCTCTGACCCACCAGTGCGATGGTCTTTCCCTTAGGAATCACCAGGTTGATATCCTTCAATACATAAACCAGCTCATCGTTCTGATGATCGGTATAGGCGAAAGATACGTGGCGGAACTCTATCTGATGCTCGAAGCTGCTGATATGTTCAGGGTTCTCCTTCTCCTTGATTTCGATCTTGGCTTTCAGAATCTTGTCGATACGTGCCATGGAGGCGAGACCCTTAGGAATATTGTAGCTCGCCTTGGAGAATTCCTTCAGCGGGTTGATGATGCTGTAGAGCATCACGAGGTAGAAGATGATGGTAGGACCATCGATTCTGCCGTAATCCAGAACCAGGATACCGCCAAACCACAATACTACCACGATGAGGATGGTTCCCAGGAACTCACTCATCGGGTGAGCCATCTGCTGACGGATGTTCACGCGCATGATGTTGTCGCGATAACTGCTATTCACCTGGTTGAAGCGCCAGTTCATCTTATCTTCAGCACAGAAAGCCTTGATGATGCGCAATCCGCCCAAGGTCTCCTCTACCATACTCATCGTATCGCTCCAGAGACCTTGTGCCTCTGCACTCTGCGCCTTCAGTTTTCTACCCACATATCCCATGAACCAGCCGAAAGGTGGCACAAAGAGGATGGTGAAGAGGGTGAGCTGCCAGCTGATGCAGATGAGCGTGATGAAATAGAAGAGAATGAGAATAGGATTCTTGAAGAGCATATCGAGCGACGACATGATGCTGTTCTCTACTTCCTGCACATCACCGCTCATTCGGGCGATGATATCTCCCTTGCGCTCCTCGCTGAAGAAACCCAGCGAAAGCGAGGTAATCTTCTGGTAGAGCTGGTTGCGGATATCACGCACAATGCCCGTACGGATAGGGATAATGGTGGCTGACGAGAGGAAGTAGGCTCCCGTCTTGAGGAATGTCATGAAGGCAAGGAACAAGCCGATGACCAGAAGAGCTGTAGAGGCACTGTGCGCCACGATGAACTCCTGGATGTAATAATACAGGTTGTTGGTTGCCACTTCCTTGATGCTGCCCAGCGTTCCATCCCATTCCATATAGTCGTTGGCACGGATGCCGCCATCTACCTGGAAGAGAATCTGCAGGATAGGAATCAAGGCTGCAAACGAAAATATGTTCAATACCGCAGACAGGATATTGAACAGAACAGAAAGCCCCAGATACTTCTTGTATGGAGGGACGAATCGGCGTAAGATTTGCAAAAATT
>ERZ1031798.223-NODE-223-length-15684-cov-7.413462_pt1 | contig 15684 bp, 13 predicted proteins | sample MGYA00517882_ERZ1031798 | MGnify/ENA primary metagenome ERZ1031798 (study PRJEB33719, sample SAMN04261244) | wastewater metagenome | biome: rural village; feature: human; material: feces | host: Homo sapiens | place: El Salvador | collected 2013-01-07 ...
AGGACGCCATGGATAACTACACCATCACCTCGCCCATCAGCGGCACCATCATCGAGAAAAATGCCAAGGTAGGCGATGCCCTGAGCGCCGGCAGCGACCTGTGCACCATCTACGACCTGAGTTATTTGGAAATGACTATCAACGTGGACGAGCTGCAGGTCAGCAGCCTGAAGGTGGGACAGTCCGTACAGGTGACCGCAGACGCCGTGAAGGATAAGACCTACGAAGGTCTGGTCACCCGTGTGTCCATGAAGGGTGATACCAGCGGCGGCACCACCACTTACCCGGTGACCGTGCGCATTGACGAGACCGATGGTCTGCGCCCGGGCATGAATGCCAACGCCGAGATCGTGGTGGCACAGGCCAAAAATGCGCTTACCGTGCCCAATGCCGCCATCGTGCGGGGCAATTATGTGCTGGTGCGGCAGGATTCTCCCAGCGCCGTGAACGCCGATGATTCCATGAGCGCACCGGAGGGCTATGTGTATGTCAAGGTCAAGACCGGTGTCAGCGACGACAACTATACGCAGGTGACCAGCGGCCTGTCCGAAAGCGATACCATCGCCTACGACCCCAGCTCCGTGAGCAGCGACAGCTACTATGACGACGGCGGCTATGATGATATGGGCGGTGAAGTGATCGGCGGCGCCGGAAACGCCGCAGACCTCACTGAGGGCGGCGAGGAGACGCTGCCGGAGGAGACGGAAAACGGTGAAGCCCCCGCAGCGGACGCTGAAGAGCCCGCAGAGGGCATCGACCCCGCCGAGGCCGGCGCAGTCGTGGTGGATTGACGCAGGAGGGATGAATGAGCGCTCTGATCGAGTTTGATGCGGTGTGCAAGTACTACCAGATGGGCGATACCACGGTAAAAGCTGCCGACCACATCACCATGAAAATCGAAAAAGGCGAGTTCGTGGCCATCGTGGGTCAGTCCGGTTCGGGCAAATCCACCTGCATGAACATCATCGGCTGTCTGGATGTGCCCACCTACGGCACCTACCGGCTTAACGGCCGGGATGTGGGCAAGATGAACCGCAACGAACTGGCCGCTGTCCGCAACGAAATGCTGGGCTTTATCTTCCAGCAATATAACCTGCTGCCCAAGCTGAACCTGATGGAAAACGTGGAGGTACCGCTGGTGTATGCGGGCATCTCCCGCGCCGAGCGCCACATCCGCGCCCGGGAGGTGCTGGAGCAGGTGGGACTTGGCGACAAGCTGAAAAACCGCCCCAACCAGCTTTCCGGCGGCCAGCAGCAGCGCGTGTCCATTGCGCGGGCACTGGTGCGCAACCCGCCGGTCATTCTGGCGGACGAGCCCACTGGCGCACTGGACTCCCATACCGGCCGGGAGGTGCTGGGGCTTTTGCAGCAGCTGCACAAGCAGGGACACACTGTGGTGCTGATCACCCACGACAACTCCATTGCCGTGCAGGCCGACCGCATCATCCGGTTGGAGGACGGTCAGGTGGTGTATGACGGCGACTCCCACGCACCGGAGGCCATGGTGCAGCCCACCCTGCTGCCCGAAACGCCGGAAAAGGAGGAACAGGCATGATCTTTGAAACCTTCCGGCAGGCTATCCAGAACGTGTGGAGCAACAAGCTGCGCACCTTTCTGACCATGCTGGGCATCATCATCGGCGTGATGGCGGTCATCGTCATCGTGGGTTTGGGCAACGGCATGACCAAGAGCATGCGGGACAGCTTTTCCGCACTGGGCACCAACACCCTCAGCATTCAGGTGTGGGGCTACGGCTCCCGTACCGTGCCGGTGGAGGAGATGTACGATATCTGCCAGCGGCATTCCGACCTGATCAAGGCGGTGTCACCGCAGGTCAACTTCAGCGGCAGCGCCAGCGGTACGCTGAAGATCGGCACCACCAGCTACCGCTGGTCCAACATGAGCGGTGTGGACGAAAACTTTACCGAAATGAAGAATTACCAGATCGTTCAGGGACGCGGCCTGCAATATATGGATATGCAGGACAACAAGCAGGTCTGCGTCATCGGCGATTACCTCAACCGCGTAGCCTTTGGCGGCAACGGTGTGGGGCAGACGCTCAAGATCGGTGCCAACAAGTTCCGCGTCGTAGGTGTGCTGTCTGCCAAAGTCAGCGACCCCACCATGCAGCAAGGCAGTGACGATGACTGTGTTTATCTGCCCTACACCACCGTGATGCGGCTTTCCAGCCAGAGCTCGGTGGACAACTACACGGCGGTGATGACCGACGAAAACTTTGCCAACGAGGCCAAGGCCACCATGGAAGAGGAACTGATGTCGATCCTCAAGACCGAAAACGGCTACTATGTGTACAGCGCCAGCGAGTGGCTGGAGGAAATGAACAAGATGATCAACATGGTCATCGTGATACTTACCGGCATTGCCAGTATCTCGCTGCTGGTGGGCGGCATCGGCATTATGAACATCATGCTGGTGTCGGTTACTGAGCGCACCCGTGAGATCGGCATCCGCAAGGCGCTGGGCGCAAAAGAGCGCACCATTCTGGCGCAGTTTGTGGTGGAAGCAGCCACCACCTCCGCGCTGGGCGGCGTTTTGGGCATTGCGCTGGGCTATGTGGTATCCATGGCGGCGAACAAGGTGCTGCCCATGTTCATGACCGACACCACCGTTACGGTAAGCCCCTCCTTCAACTCCATTGTGGTGGCCTTTGGCATTTCGGTGGGCATCGGCGTGCTGTTCGGCTACCTGCCGGCGCGGCGCGCAGCCCGGCTGAACCCCATTGAAGCATTGCGCTACGATTGATCGCGGCGGCGTGATAAACAAAGAACAAGAGGTACGACCAATGAAAAAACGGATTCTCGCATTTCTGCTGGCGGTCAGCATTGCGGTGTCGGTGCTGGTGCTGCCGGTCTCGGCGGCCAGCATCAACAACACGGCCCTGCAGACGGCTATTACTCTGGGCGCTGTGCCCACCGGTCAGGAACTGGGTGCCAACATTACCCGCGGTGCCTTTGCCAAAATGCTGGTGTCCTTTTCCACTTACCGGGAGAGCGTAGGCGCACAGGGCACGGTGGGCACTTTGTACCGGGATGTGCCCGGCAGCTCCCAGTGGGCACCCTACATCCGCATTGCGGTGCAGCAGGGCTGGATGAATGGTTACACCGACGGCTCCTTTCGCCCGGACAATACCGTCACACTGGAGGAAGCCTGCGCAGCGGTGCTGAAGCTGCTGAGCTACAAGACCACCGACCTGACCGGCTCCTTCCCACAGGCACAGCTGAACAAGGCGCAGCAGATCGGTCTGCGGGATCAGCTGACCTGCACGCAGGGACAGGCTATGACCTACGAGCAGAGCACCCTGCTGCTGTACAACGCCCTGCGCGCCAACACCGCCAGCGGCAGCGCTTACGGCAGCTCGCTGGGCTTTACGGTGTCCAACGGTCAGGTGGATACCTCCTCGGTGCTGCTCAAGAGCCGCAAGGGCCCCTTTGTGGCCGCAGAGGGCACCCAGCTGCCCTTTACGCCGGTGAGCGTCTACCGCAACGATAAGGCCTCCGCTTCGGCAGAGCTGAACAAGTACGACGTGTACTATTACAGCGAAAGCCTGCAGACGGTGTGGATCTACACCCGCCGCGCCGCAGGCCGCATCACGGCGGTATCGCCCAGCGCCAGCGCGCCTACCGCGCTGACCGTGGCGGGCAGCAATTACACGCTGGGCAGCTCTGCCGTGGCGTCCAAGATCTCCTCCCTGAACGGCGGCGGCGTGGGCGAAGTGGTCACCCTGCTGTTGGGCATGGACAACGAGGTAGCTGATGTGATCACCGGCGAGGAAGCCGACAGCGTGTTCTACGGCGTGGTGCAGACCGCTACCCGCAGTCTTGTGGAGGATAACGGCGCAGACGTGCTGCAAAAGATCTCGGTGATGTGCACCGACGGCATCACCCGCACCGTAAATATCGACAAAAGCCTGAACTACCCCACCGGCTGGCTGGTGGAGATCAGCGTGACCCCCGAAGGGGAGCAGGTGACCGCCATCGAGTCCAAATCGGTCAGCGGCACCATCAACGACACCGCCACCGCGCTGGGGGACTATGCTCTGGCCGATGACGTACAAATTCTGGATACGACATCGGAGGGGTTGGCTGGGACGGTTCGTCCCAGCCGAATAGCGGGGACAAATCTGAACACGCTGGCTGTGCGTTACTATACGCTGAATGAGCAGGGGCAGATCGACCGTCTGATTTTGAACGATGTCACGGGTGATCTGTGGAAATACGGCGTACTGGACGATGTGAAGAATCTGGCCTTCAACGCAGGCTCTATTCTGGGCGGTCTGACCGGCGGCTCCGGTGGGAGCGGGGACAGCTCCTCCGGCAGTGGTTCCTCCGGGGGCAGTTCTTCCGGCTCTGGCAGCGGTTCCACCGGGGACAGCTCTTCCGGTTCCGGCTCTACCGGCGGCACCACCAACACGACCACGGTGGTGGATGATCTGCGCAGTGTGCTGGTGCCCACCACCAGCGAGATCCTGTGGGGCGTGATCGACGGCTCGCTGCTGAGCACGGTCTGGAACCGCATCACCAGCAGTTCCGGCTCGCTGCTGAGCATCGGCCTCAAGCAGCTGGCCAACATTACCGGCCAGCCTATGAGCACCATCCTCAACTTTGTGGGCGGCGGCGCTACCTACATCTGCTACGTCAACGGCAGTCAGGCCAGCTTTTCCACCTCCATCAAGTACCCGGTGCTGGCGGGCGGTCTGGCAGTGCGGCAAAACGTGAACGGCACGGTAAAGGCCATGATCCAGCTGATGCCCATGAAGATCGATCAGGTGGGTGCAGCCTCGGTGATGAGCAACGGCACCCGCTACGAGACGGCTGACGATATGCAGGTGTACCTGTGGTACAAGGGGCAGTATTACGCCACCAAGCTCTCTGAGGTGAACTCTGAGGGCTACTACCTGACCGGCTGGTACGATAACTTTGGCTGCGCAGCAGGCAAGCGTGTGCGGGTGATCGTGGCAGTCAAAAAGGACTGATGGACTACTATGACCCCCGGCGCAGGGCACTGCGGGCGGTACGGCAGCTGCTCTACCCGCGCGAGTGCCCCTTCTGCGGCCGGGTGCTGGGGGATGTACGGGATTGCCCGGACTGCGCAGAGCAGCTGGAAACGCTGCGCCGCAAGCCCGGCATCCGGCTAGACCCGGCGCAGCACTATATCCGCAATCTGGCCGGTGCGGCTGCGCCCTACCGTTACAGCGGCTGTGTGCGGCGCGGCATCCTGAACGTGAAGTATCAGGGCAAACCGTGGCGGGCTGTGGAGATGGGCAACCGTCTGGTACAGCTGGCCTTTGGCGGTGAACTGACCGTGCAGTACGGCGAGCTGCTTCCGCAGCCGGTGCCGTGGGCGGCCATCGGGTACGACCTGATCGTACCGGTGCCGGCCTCCGGTAAAAGGCGCGGCTACAATGTGCCGGAACTGATGGCGCTGCCGCTGGCCAAGGCTATGGAGGTGCCGCTGGCATCGCAGGCACTGGAGCGCACCCGCGCCAAACGGCATCAGGCCGGTCTGCCGCTGGAACAGCGCATAGCCAACGTGGCAGGTGCTTTCCGGGCGGCGCAGCCGCGGCATCTGGAGGGTAAGCGCATCCTGCTGGTGGATGACGTCATCACCACCGGCACAACGGCTGCCGCATGCGCGCAGGCACTGCTGCACGCCGGGGCAGACAGCGTGTTCGCGCTGGCCTTTGCCACGGTGGAGTTTAGCGCACCGCCGGACGACACCACCCCTATCCATGAGAACGATGAGGAAGATGTGTATCGCGATTTTTGAAAATGACGCTCTTTCGCGCATCTTTTTGGCGGGCAAAAGCCGGGACAGTAAAATGTAAAAACTGCACCAGAAATTTGGAAAAAGCGCTTGACAAAACGGGCAAAGTCGGGTATACTAATCAAGCTGTGAGCGACAAACGCAAACAGATATCCGGGTGTAGCGCAGTTTTGGTAGCGCGCTTGAATGGGGTTCAAGAGGCCGTGAGTTCGATTCTCGCCACTCGGACCATTTAAATCCAACGATTTCACGTTAGAAATCGTTGGATTTTTTTGTTTATAGGCTGGCCTCATTTGGTTTTGACCACAATTCTGACCACAATGCCAAAGATTTTACCTGGTCAATCGCAGGGGCAAGTGGGCTTTTTTTGACGCAACATCATCTGCTGCGATATGCGAGCCAGCGTTGATGCCAACGATTTGAAAAGCTGGCTCGCGATAATTCGTGCATTTCCGTCCAATTTTCAGGCCGAAAATGCCTCACTGAACAACTGAATCGCACTCTGCCGAATGGATTCCTGAACATGGAGATCATGCGCAGTCATTTCGGTGTCGGCATGGCCTACGATGCTCTGGATGGTTTGTATATCCACACCCAACGCCTGCATCGGTGATACAATTCCTTTTGTTCAATGGGCCTGTTTGGCGGAGCATACAATCAAATTGTCAGGTTTTTGGCAATACTGCCGATTGCGTCAAGCAATTTTTCCCAAAAAATTGGATTTTGGAGTGTTTTTCATTGACCGATTGCGGAATTAGCTGTAAAATCTAAAAAAGAATAGTGGCTGTAGAGTGGGGTACTCTACAATCTGCTCGATCTTTAAGTGTTATGATGTGGTATTGAACAAAACAGTGAGGATGGTAATATGATTGTTTGTGTTTGCCTGTTCCTTGGCGGTGCGGGCGGTGCAGGCAGCAGCACGGTGGCCATGGGCTGTGCGGCTGCGGTGGGATGACCGGGAAAACCTGCGATCCGATTCAAAGGAATGGATCGAGGTGTGGGCAAGGCTTTCGGGAGAAGCGGCACCGGAAGAATACGATCGGAAATTGGGAAAATTCGTGTGAGCGAAAATGTATGGATTCCGTATCGGTGGAAAAGCTCCATTTCATCAAGGGCAATTGCTACATTGAACTGAAGGATTACGCCAATGCGGTGCTGGAACTGCAGGCGGCCGTCCGGTTACAGGGAGCAGGCACTGAAAGCTATCGGAGTCTTGCTATTGCACTTGCCAATGATGGAAAGCTGGAAGAGGCGCAGCAGGAGCTGGATACATTGCAGAAAAAAGGCGCTTTCTCCGGTGACTGTGATCTGGTTGCGGCAGAGATCCTGTTCTTGCAAAAGAACTATGATCAGGCACTTGCGCTTTACACAAAAGTGTTCAATGAGGTGGAGGACCCGCAGCTCCTGAGTCATGCTTACCTGTCAGCCGCAAATGCAGCGCTGAATCAGGACGATATGGAAAAGGCTGTGCTTCAAAAGGAGATGCTTGCGGATCTTATGATGCGGCAGGCAGCATCTGACAAAGAAAATGCGGAAAAATACTATGCTTCTGCAGTGGAAAAATACCGACAGGCACAGGCAAACGGAACAGAGGATACATAGATGGCAGTTCTGAAAAACCTGATCGACCAGCTCCGCACCAGCGGATGGCTCGAATAAGGAGGGAATACCTGTGTCTACCGGACAGATCTTTTTGTGGTTGGAATCGTTGGCATGATCGTTCCGGCTGTTGCGGCAGTCGTTTCAGCATGGGGCCTGCGCAGGCAGGGAAAAAAGCTGAAGGAACAGATCTGGAACGAGTATCAATAAAAATCAATCGATTAAGGGGTATGAAAAAATGCTGAAAAAACTTAGTGTGACGGCTGTTATTCTTGCAATGTCGGCCATGCTTCTGGTGCCGACTGCATACGCGGTGCAGTCAGTTGACGCACCGGCACAGGAAGAGGAAAACTGTATCAAGACATTATTGGAATTGCTGGCGGGCGACACAGAGAAAAACGAATCCGCCGGGCAGGAAAGTCTGTTCCGGAAAAACGGTTTTAAAATACAGGATGGCAGGCTATACCACTATACGGATGGCCAGCTGGATGTCTATCAGCCCGGTTTTGTGCAAATCGGAGACGCTGTGTACCATGTGTCGGCAGAAGGCAGCGTGATCGACACTTATCCCGCCGGGTTTGTGGTGGTAGACGGCGTGCTGTGCCATGTGTCGGTGACCGGCGGTTCCTTTGATCTCTATCCCGCTGGCTTTGTGACGATTGACGGCAAGCTGTATCATGTTTCGAAGAATGGCTATGCCATCGATCGGTACGCCGAGGGGCTGCACGAGATCGACGGAGGAATGTACTATGTCAAAGAGGATGGCTCGTTTCTGACGAACGACGCGGTAGGATACCTTACTTTTGATGCGAATGGCCGCTATACCTCTGGCAATGCAACGCTGGACAGCTATGTGGATCAGGCACTGGCTGCGTGCACAAACTCTGGCATGACGAAGGCGCAAAAGCTGCGCGCCGCCTATTTGTACGTCCGGGATCACGGCGCATACCTTGCCCGTCCGCATCAGGCAAGAGGCACAACGGCTTGGGCAGAAGAGAGCGCTTTGTTCATGTTTGAACACAAAAAGGGCAACTGCTACTGCTTTGCAGGCCAGTTCCTTTATATGGCCCGGCGGCTGGGCTACAATGCCTATGTAGTGTCTGGCGGTGTGGGCCGCAAGGACTCGGACCATGCATGGGTCATGATCTGCGAGAACGGAGTCCCCTATATCTATGATGTGGAACTGGAGTGGGGCTATCGTGCCGGCAGATACGGCCATGCAGAATATAATATGTATAAAATGCCGCTGAATAAAACGGTGTTCAGCTACCAGTTTCCGTGATTGCTGAGGTAGCCGAAAAATGGTTTTTAGTTCCGTAATTTTCTTGTTTCTGTTTTTGCCCATCGTGCTGGGATGCTATTATCTTTTGCCCGGGCGGAAAGCAAAAAATCTCTGGCTCGTCGCAGCCAGTCTGCTGTTCTATGCCTTCAGCGGGCTGTGGTATGTTCTTCTGCTGCTGTTCTCTGTGTTCTGCAATTATCTGGCCGGTCTGTTCGTCTCCGGGCGAAAGAGCGTGCTCTATGCCGCTGTGACTGTTAATCTGGGAATCTTGGGTATTTTCAAGTATCTGACTTTTCTGGTACAGACGGTAGACCGGCTGCCGGGCGTGACGATCCCGGTGCCTTCCATCGTTCTGCCGGTGGGTATCTCGTTTTTCACCTTTCAAGGGCTGAGTTATGTGATCGACGTATACCGGAATGAACGCCTGAAGAGCACCCATTTCCGGGATGTACTGCTGTACATTGCTCTGTTTCCACAGTTGGTGGCAGGACCGATCATCCGCTATGAGGACGTGGCAGATGAGATCCATAGCCGCCGAAATACGCTGGAGCAACTGGCAAAAGGCCTGCGCCGGTTTATTGTGGGCCTGAGCAAGAAGCTGCTGATCGCTGATATCTGCGGCAATGTTGTAGCGCTGATCTACAACGCCGACCGCTCTGTGCTGGACAGCCGGACGGCTTGGCTGGCCGCGGTGTGCTATCTGATGCAGATCTATTTCGACTTCAGCGGGTACAGCGATATGGCTATCGGCCTGGGCTTGTGCTTTGGGTTCCACTTCAAGGAAAACTTCAACTATCCGTACATCTCGGCCAGTATTCAGGAATTCTGGCGCAGATGGCATATCTCCCTTTCCACCTGGTTCCGGGAATACCTGTATATCCCATTGGGCGGCAACCGGAAGGGCAAGGCAAAGACTTACTGGAACAAGCTGATCGTGTTTTTCTGCACGGGACTGTGGCATGGTGCAAACTGGACCTTTATCGTCTGGGGCCTGTGGCATGGCTTCTTTATCGTGGCAGAGGACGCCGTTAAAAAGCTGTTCGGGCTGGAAAAACATGGCAAAGGCGGGCAGAACCCTGCGTGTGCGGTGCTGAAACATTTGTACACCCTGTTTGTGGTGCTGGTTGGCTTTGTGATCTTCCGTGCAGACAACATGGGGCAGGCCTTCTCAATGATAGGAGCCATGCTTTCCGGGGTCTCTGCCTCTGCGCAGACAGGGTTGCTACTGGCGCAGTGTCTGACTCCGCTGACCCTTTTTGCACTGGCGGTTGGCCTTGTGGGCAGTACGCCGGTTTTGCCGCTGGTCTGCCGTAAAGCAGAGCAGCAGACCGGAAGTGTGTATGCATGCCTTCAGGCACTGAGTTATGCAGGGGTGCTGGCGCTTTTGCTGGTGGATATCCTGCATCTGTCGGCTGCATCCTATGTGCCTTTTATCTATTTCCAGTTCTGAGGTGGAAAAATGCAAGTGAAAAAATTAGGATATATCCTGTTTGTGGGGGTCATTGCCACAATTTGCATTTTGCCTGTGGCTGTGATGCCTTGGCAGACGGAAAAAGCGGTGGGCAATGAGCAGCTTGCATCCTTTCCTGAATTACGGAAAGAGGATGGCAGCTTCAATACCGGTATCCTGAATGAGTTTTCGGATTATTTTGCGGATCATTTCGGGCTCCGTCATGAGATGATCACCTTGAACGATCAGCTTACCGGAACCGTGCTCAAAACGCTGGACAGCAGCAGTGTGCTGTTGGGAAAAGACGATTGGCTGTTCTATAAAAGCACCCTTGCGGACTATACCGGCGCAGAACTCTTTACAGCCCGTCAGAGTTATGCGGCCGCTCATGTACTGGGTCTGATGCAGGAATACTGCGAAGAGAACGGCATGGGGTTCTGCTTTACCATCGCACCCAATAAAAATTCCCTGTATAGCGGTCAGATGCCGGCACGGTATACGGCAGCCTCCGTACGGAACGCCCAACTGCTTCAGCAGCAGATGGAACAGCAGAACGTCCGGTATGTGGATCTGTTCAAAACACTGTCTGACCACGAAGAGCAGTTGTATTACCGTCGGGACAGCCACTGGAATATGCGGGGCGCACAGCTGGCAGCACAGACTTTGCTGAAAGAACTGAAAGGCTCTGAAGCGGAGTTTGATTCCCGCATCAATGGAAAAACATCCCCGCATACCGGCGACCTGTATGAGATGGTGTACCCTGCCGGAAACGAGACGGAACAGGATACGGCATACGACTTTACCTATCAGTATGACGAAAAATTCCACTCGGCAGATGATATCACGATCCACACGGAAAATTCGGCGGCAGACGGAAGCATTTTTGTATACCGCGATTCCTTTGGCATCAATCTGCATCCTTTTCTGGCACAGAGCTACGGCAACGCCTGTTTCTCCCGGAATATGCCCTACCTTTTGACGGCTGTTACAGAAGAGCAGCCCGATGTACTGCTGGTGGAACTGGTGGAACGCAACCTGAACTGGCTGCTGGAACGCGCCCCGGAAATGCCTGCTCCGGAACGCACGGCAGTCCCGGCAGCAGATACCGGTACAAGTGCGAAGGCACAACGGGAGGACAGCCGAATGGAGGGGACTTTCTGCCTGACAGGCGATCTGAGCGGGCAGCGTGTGGATGACGACTCTCCGATCTACATTCTGGCAGAGACCGGAACCTACGAAGCCTCCCCCTGCGGAGAGGGAACACAGCCGTTTACGGCGTATCTTCCGCAGAATGTGCGGGAGCAGCAACTAAAAGCAGCATTTCTGTCGGACGGTGAATGGGTCTTTTGCGCCCTGGCCGACTGACTGAAAAGATAGAAAGAAGGAACAAACAAAATGAATGTAAACTATAAGATGATGGGTGTAGTGCTCTGCGGTGCGATGCTTCTGGCATCGGGATGTGGGGCAAAAGCAGAAACGACCGCTTCCTCGGCTGTGGAATCCGAATCGGTTTCCGTTGTGGCATTGGAGGCTGCTTCGTCGGAGGCTGTGCCGGAAAGCGAGGCTGTCTCGGAGGCAGTTTCTGAAGCTTCTTCTGCGGTAAGCGAGGCGGCATCGGAGAAACCGGCCGAATCCAAGGCGGAATCCAAGGCCGAGACCGCGGCAAAATCTAAGCCTGCAAAGCAGGAGACGGCTGCTTCCTCCAAAGAAGAAAAGACGGAGCCTGTGGAAAGCAAGCCCGTTACAGAGACTGCTCCGGCAGAAACTGCCAGTCTGGAAACTGCTCTGAAGTATGTGGGCAAAGACGTTTCCAAGCTGTATGCTGCTATTGGCAAGCCGAACAGTTCGGAGTATGCTTCCAGCTGCATCGGTGATGGCGAGGATGGCCTGCTGTATTACAACGGCTTTACTGTGACGACCTACCGTGAAAACGGTAAAGAGACGGTACAGGACGCCTATTAAACATGAAATTCGGCCTCTGGCATTCTACCGGGGGCTGAATCTTTATATGGGAAGATGAGAATGAAACGCCAGAAGATCAAACGATATCGGTTTAGCGTGACGCAGAATACGCGCAGAAGAAGGGCGGCAACGCCGCTGAAAGCCGTCGGTGTAGTACTGGTGTGCCTGTGTCTGCTCACAGGGGTCGCTTTTGGAGCTTACAAAGCGATCCAGAGTAAGACTATGGGGTGGCACGGCGAAGGACTGCATCGCTACTATATCTCGCCGACTACCGGCACCCGTGTGCAGGGGCTGTATGAGATCAACTATAAGCTCTACTATTTTGGCAGCAACAACTTTTTGAAGGTCGGCTGGATCGAAGAGAACGGCTATGTCGGCTATGCCAACGCAGATGGAGAGCTCACCCAGGGCGAAGCGAAGATAGACGGAAAATACTACTATTTCCAACCGGAGACCGGCCAGTTGTACACCGGCTGGATCATGCTGGACGGAGTGCAGTACTGCTTTGACGAAACCGGACATCCGCGCACCGGTACTTATCAGGAGGACGGAAAGGTCTGGGAACTGGATAGCGATGGACGGGTCAAAAACCGACTGAACGGTTGGAAAAAAACGGACGGCGTCCTGAAATACTACGACAACAGCGGCGCACCGGCACAGGGCTGGACAGAGATCGATGGAAAGGATTATTTCTTTGTGGACGGTGTCAGTCAGGCCGGCTGGGTTGAAACGGATGCGGGCACGCGCTATTTGGACGGCAACGGAAATCAGATGACCGGGTGGTGTGTGATCGACGGCCAGCCCTATGCTTTTGGGACAAATGGAGAACCGAAGCAGGGATGGGATCATTCCCATGAAAAAAGCTACTATTTTATCAACGGCGTCAGTCAGTCGGGCACATTCGGGGAGGGTGCACTTAGCAGCAACCTGAACGGCAGCGGCAGTGTTCAGCCGGTTGGGAATCAGGCACCGGAGGACGATCTTGCAGAGGATGCCGAGGGCGAACCGCCAGAGGAAGAACTGCTGGAAGCGCAGCCGACACAGACCGAAACAACGGAAGCGGGGCAGAGTGCCCCGGCGGCACAACAGCCGACGCAGTCGCCGGAGGAATCGGCGGCAGAGCAGGAGACCGCATTGAAGGCACCGACAGCGCCGGAAACTCCGGCACAGGAACAGCAGGAAGAAGGGACGGAAAATACATGAAAACAACAAGACGTGATTTTCTGTGCCTTTCGGCTATGGCATGCGCATGGCTTCTGACGGGCTGCCAGAACCCCACGGTGGAAGAGCGGGCTGTCAGCTGGCAGCAGCAGGAAGTCAGTGATCCGGTCTCTGAAACCGGACCGATGTGGAATGCAGAACTGGATGACAATGCGGTTCTGCGGGATGGCATCCGCGTTCCCCAGAACTTCGAACTGCCGTTGGAAGGTTCAACAGGCTTTGCAGGGGCGGCTGTGATGCTGCTGTACGAGAGACCGGATGGGACCAGTACGGTACTGCGCAGACTTGCAGCGGGAGATATGTTTTATATCCGGCAGGAGTCTGGCACATATTGGCAGGTCTGTCTGCTGGACGGCACCGTGGGCTGGTTGGAAAATGAACTGTGTATGATCAATCTGCCCGATGTTCTGCCTTCCATCGTATACGAAAACCCCAATGCCAAGGCATCGATCTTTAAAACCTGCGGAAAGGATATTGAAGGCATTACGGGACAGAAACTGTATGACGGCCTGTTCTACAACCAGCGCCTTGGACGGGACGAGTATCTAATGCCTATCAATTATGTTATGGCAAAAAAGGTTGGTGCAGCGCAGAAAAATGCCTTGAAGGCGGGCGATTGCCTGAAGATCATAGAGACATTCCGGCCCTATGAGGTGCAGATGCTGGTAAAGGATGCAGTGTACGCCAAGGCAAGGATGGACAAGGAACTGATGACGGCGCTGAACAAGGGCGCGTGGAATATCGGCTGGTTTATTGCAACGTCTCTTTCCAACCATCAGCGCGGTGTGGCAATGGACACGACCCTGCTGCGCATCACTGAGCAGACAGAGCACAGTATGGCGGGGTGTCCCTTTGTACAGGTGACCGGTGAGGAATACGCTATGCCCTCTGCCATGCACGAGCTGAGCAGTGCGGCGGCCTGCTTTACCGGCCCGGTAACTTCTAATTCGGCCACCGCATGGAAGCGGGCCACTGCAGCGGCATCCATGACAGACGGTGCACGGCGACTGCAGGGGTACTGTACCAATGCAGGCATGACACCGCTGGCCTCGGAGTGGTGGCACTTTAACGATCTGGATGCACAGAATAAGGTGCACATGACCTCTGGAAACGGAAAATTCTGGCTGGACGGCTGTGTCAGCTGGAAAATGTTTGAAGCATAACTTTGGGGCTGCGCTTTGGAGGAATACAATATGAATACCACATTGCGGCGGGATGCAGATGAAATCATTCGCTCCAGCATTCAGGCGGTGCTGCCGGATAAAGCCGTGTGCCGCGCGCTGGAAAACTTTCAGCCGAGGGGCGGCAGGGTGCTGCTGGTGGCGGCGGGCAAGGCCGCATGGCAGATGGCACACGCCGCCGTGGAGGCACTGGGGCGCGTGGACGGCGGCGTGGTAGTGACCAAGTACGGCCATGTGAAGGGTGAAATCCCCGGCATAAGCTGTTATGAGGCGGGTCATCCCGTGCCGGATGCCAACAGCTTTGCAGCCACCGAAAAAGCTTTGGCACTGGTGCAGGGACTGACCGCAGAGGATACGGTGCTGTTTCTGCTTTCCGGCGGCGGCAGCGCCCTGTTTGAAAAGCCGCTTGTCCCCGGCGGAGAATTGCAGGACATTACCAATCAGCTCCTTGCCAGCGGAGCGGACATTGTGGAGATGAACACCATCCGCAAGCGGTTGTCCGCTGTCAAGGGCGGGCGGTTCGCACGGCACTGCGCGCCCGCAAGGGTGTTCAGCATCGTGCTCAGCGATATTCTGGGCGACCCGCTGGATATGATTGCCAGCGGCCCGGCGGTGCCGGATTCTTCCACCTGTGCACAAGCGCTTGCCATTGCGGAGAAATACCACCTGAACCTGTCAGAACAGGCAAAGGCGCTTCTGGCGCAGGAAACGCCGAAAGCCCTTGACAACGTGACCACGCAGATCACCGGCAGCGTCCGGAAGCTGTGCACCGCTGCCGCTAAAGCCTGCCGGGAGCTGGGCTATGCGCCGCTGCTCCTCACCGACCGGCTCTGCTGCGAGGCGCGGGAGGCAGGCAGCTTTCTGGGTGCCATCGCCCGCACCCATGCGGAACAAAGAAAAAAGCTGGCCTTTATCGCGGGCGGGGAAACGGTGGTGCACCTGACCGGCAAAGGGCTGGGCGGGCGCAATCAGGAGCTGGCGCTGGCCGCAGCCCCGGCACTGACGGGACAGAACGCCGCAGTGTTCTCCGTGGGCAGTGACGGCACCGACGGCCCCACCGATGCCGCTGGTGGCTATGTGGACGGCGACACCGCCGCCGCACTGGCGGCAGCGGGCCGAAATGTGTTCGACACCCTGCAAAACAACGATGCCTACCACGCCTTGCAGGCGGTGGAGGGGCTTATCATCACCGGTGCTACCGGTAC
>ERZ1031798.232-NODE-232-length-15373-cov-6.570505_pt1 | contig 15373 bp, 9 predicted proteins | sample MGYA00517882_ERZ1031798 | MGnify/ENA primary metagenome ERZ1031798 (study PRJEB33719, sample SAMN04261244) | wastewater metagenome | biome: rural village; feature: human; material: feces | host: Homo sapiens | place: El Salvador | collected 2013-01-07 ...
CGATAAGTTGAATTTTTCAAAACTCCGGTTTGCAAATCATGCGCTGTTTCATTATTTTGACAAAATCAGCGATGATATTCCGTTCTTTCTATATCGGTATGCCGTCGATTATTTTGGTAAGCATTCGTGGTATAACGTTCCAACTGCCTTGAAGTCCGTACAAATGAGCAATCTTGATGACGATACCAAAGAACTTGTCGCTGCGTATATCGAAGCGCAGGATGAGCCGGAACTGACTGATAAGATACATCATAAAAAGAAAATCGCAAAGGCTTTGGAAAAATTAGAGATCAACGATGTAATCATCCCTTGCCGCATCCTGAACGATCGTCAATGCGGCCGATTTCCATGTGCGCCCTTATGCACAAGGATACAAGGGCTTTGAGCGAACAAAAAATGATCCGTGCAATGAAGCGCAAAAATTCATCAAGATTACAAGAATGGAGTTGATTTTCAATGCTAGACAACTATCCCGATGTCCTGAGCTTCCGGCAGGTCATGGAAATTACGCATGTTGGCAGAAATCTACTGCTTCGTCTTCTGAACAGCGGCGAAATTCCCGCCTTCAAGATGGGAAAACTATGGAAGGTTTACAAACAAGATCTGATCCAGTATATGAGCCAATGTCAGTGAGCCGTATCCTTTGTTTGGGGCAAAAAGAATCCCGTTGGACTCCGCAGCAGGAATCCAGCGGGATTCGATTCTATCGATTTTTAATGCGCTCGTCTCAAATTTCAAGAAGGATTTTTACGTCTTGCACTTACGTCAAAATTGTATTTGGGCACCGTTGTTTGCTGCGATTTTCACTACTTCATCGACATAAGGCTCTGCTTCATCGTCCGTTTCCGCATAAACCGGTCCATTCATATAGACATCATAATAGTCTGAATAACCCGAAACCTTGTCAGTATCACCATCAATATGCGCGTAGAAACAAATATAATTAACGAACCGATTCCACGCCCGTGCATAATCTGCCTGACTGGTGCATTCGTATATATCCGTATACATCGCATCCTGCCAAGCAATGGCAAGTTCATTTTTGTCAAGGCTTTGGAATCTTGTACGCTCGGACGCTGGCAGCACATCATCCTCGTAATATTCACGAGCTGCCGTCATAATCTCCTCTGTCAAAGCGGCACTTTCATTGCCTTCCGAATAGACTTCGTTCACCGATGCAGCCACAGGCTCTTCTGTCACGCTCTCCGGGTCAGATACAGCACCGGCAACATCGTTTAGAGCGTTATCAATCGCATTGCTGCTGGCAAGGCCATGAGATTCACAGTAGCTGTTACTCAGCGTCAAAATAACACCCATCTGTTCCAGCTCGCTCAACGTTTCGCCATTCCAAGATATGCGATCAATTTCGCCCGTGCCGTCATCCTTCCGCTTGAAATAGAGGCTTACGATGACCTTTTCTCCTTTTTCTGTATCGACACCCGTTCCCATGTAACGGACAATGGTCACGCCATCTTGCTGGAAGTTGTCCCATTTACCGTCCGAAAAGAAATTGTCCAGTACCTCTCCAACCGTGGCTTCTGCCGGGAATCCATTCAGGTGGCTGTCAGAAACGCCCTTTGAACGGGCACTGTCCGAATAGAGTACAGGATATAACATATATACCGCAAACGCAATAAACGCTGCTGTAATCGCCAGCTCAATGACCAGTGGCATCTTATGTGCGCCAAACAGCTTTCGGACTGCCGCCTTTTCTTCTTCTACCTGCTCCGCAGGAATTTTTTCAGGATACAGGATGGCGATCACCTGCGACAGCAGAACGCTGCTGAACACCGCATACAGGTATTCTTTCTTGCTACTCTTGGATGGCTTGGTCAGGATGGTCATTTTCAGACCATCGGCTGTGTTTTTCAGCTGATAGGTACCACGCTTTTTGCTGTAAAAGGTCATGGCATCCGCAGTATCTGTGACCTGTTCAACGTCCGGGTTGGCAAATCCACGGCGGATGCGGTCTACGGCTTCCTCCCAGCTCATTCCTTCCGGCAACGGCAGCTGGCCTCTGTCATGCTCCGGGCCGTATACCTTCTTGTAGACATCATCCCGGAAGCCAAAATAGATTACTGCGGCGATCAGAACCCCTAAAAGGACCGACACTGCTCCGGCACCGGTTGCAATACCTGTCACAACGCCCACAACGAACCCCAGCAGCAGCCAGATCTTTAAGCCATCCAGCGCGATGCTTCTGCGCGCAGATGCGGTAAACAGTGGATGAAAGCCGCTCAGATTTTTAGATTTTCCTTTGGCTTTTTTAGCTTCTGCACTGCCATCATAGATTTCAAATCGTTCTTTCATGATGTTTTCTCCCATCTCAATGGATGCGTAACCTTTTCCGTTCGGAATGATTCAAATGAATCATTTTGATGCTTTTATTATAAAACGTTGATTGGACACCAATATTGTCCATCCGGCAAACTTCCATTGGGATTTTTCTGTATAGCCTTACATAGAAAAACCGCCCCGGCTTCCATTGCGGAAACCGGGGCGGTTCGTTTACTTTATGGGTGCTTTTTCAAACACTCAATGCCTACCAACTGGCATTCAGTTTTTGAAGTTTTAGTCATATCTGTATTTAGAGGACTTCCCATACACTTTTCGGAGCGATTTTTTCAGGCTGACCACCGTTTCTTTGATGATCTTTGCTTCATCGGCAGAGCAATCCGCAAGCTGTTCGGTCATCCAGCTGTCGAACACCGGCTTTGCTTTTTTGATCTCAATGCACAGCAGTTCGTCCGCCGAGCAGTCCAGCGCGTTGATGATGTCGATCAGCGTTTTCAGACTGGGCACGGAGTTGCCTGTTTCGATATGGCTGATGTGCGTGACCACCACGCCGACCTCATTGGCCAGCTGTTCCTGCGTCATGCCCTTTGCAAGGCGGCAGGCACGGATGCGTTTTCCGATGTCGGCGTAATCCACCATAGTACAAGTACCCTCCGTTTTGTGAAGTGATACTTGTATTGTATGTGCAATCGACCGGGATTGTAATAACCTGAAAGTGCAATGGACTTATAAATTCTGATCGTTCAGAAATACTTTAACTTCCTGCTTTCTGTCAATCGTTGTCACAGCAGTAATGGCATCCGGGCGGAAGGAGTCTCCCGGATAATGCATTTCCAATTTCAGATTGACTTTTTTCCCAGCTTCTACTTCCTGTGCCAGTTTATTCTCAAAATTTTTGAATTCGTTCCGATTTAGTCCAGAATCCTGCGGAATGAGATTTTCCAAATCGTTTGCCCCATCAAAGCGATCTGCAATTGCATGGCCTCGATCATCGGTACTTTTTTCATATCCTTTTCCAATGTCATGGATGCTGTCTTTAATTTGCAGACGACCATCATGCTCTTTCAGATGCAGGTCTCCTTCGGCTGTAAACAGCCTTCCAAGGTGATCGGTAGTATACTCATATCCGTTTCTTTTATACTCTGCATCCGACAAAAGATCCTGCTCCATACGGTACGGCATTCCATCATCGTTATTTTTGTATTCCAGCTCTTTTTCTAGCTCTGCAAATGACTTTTCCGTAGCAGCATCCAGTTTTTCTTCTGCCTTTTCTATCACGCCTTTCTGTAGACGCTCAAATGACCGTTTGACGACATCATCCAACCCAATGTGCGTTTTTGCTTCCATCGGTTTCGCTTCTGAGATTTCTCGCCTCACAGCACACGACCTCCCTGCCGCTCAAAATTCGTCCTTAGATTTTCTACAGCCTTTGCATCCGGGTTCAGGCTCATGCCCATGCTTATCACGCTATTTAGCACCCAGTCTGCAGCAGCAGCTTTCAGGCCGTACTGTCCCTGCAGCTGTTCCAGAAATTCTTTACGGGGTGTGAGCGACTTTTCGGCTGCGACACAGTAATCAACGACTGTACCGATCCCACCAAAGAAATCGAACACAGCTTTCCGAGTCTTAGCCACATCCAGTTCGCCGCCTGCAAAGACCCGTTCCAGGTAGCGGCCGTCCTCAGGCTTCAGCACAGTCTCATGGCGTTTCAGCCAGAGCTTCAGCTGCTCCATCTCCGAAATGCTCAGCGGTTCCAGCTCTTTGCCCGCTGCCAGTTGTCCAAATACAAACTCTGCGTTGATTTCATGCGGCATTTTTGAGGGCTTGTGGTAAACAGCATTTTCCGGCATGGGATACGCCTCAATCTTGCAGAGCACCGCCTCCGGCCACTCATTCTGGTAAACGGCAGCCACACCCAGCGGCAACTTGGACAATTCGTCGATCTGTGCCTCTTTCAGGGCGGCAGACTTGCCTACCAGCTTACGATCTTCTTCGTCCGGCAGGCGCAGAATAATTTTTGTGTTCGTGTTGCGGATGACCGACATATCCAGCAGTCCGGGTGCCTGATCCGCAATAATGAAGCCCTCACCATAAGTACGCATTTCTGCAATGGCATTTGCCAGCATTTCCACCGACTTGCCCTGCAGGTTTGCACCTTCCTGTGATTGCTCTGCCGAGGTCTTGCGTAACAGGTTGTGTGCTTCTTCCAGCACTGTGACATGGCGCAGCCTGCTGTTCATCCCGCTACTGCACATCCGGTATTCCTGTAACTTCATCACCAAGATGCCCATCAGCAGTGATTTTGTTTCCATAGAACCCACACGGCTCAAATCCACAACAACATTGCGGTCAAACAGCGCTTCGTCCGTCAGCGCATCTTCTGCGCAAAGCACACTGCCATAAATACCGTTTGTCAGCGACTTTACGCGGGTGCACAATGCGCCCACATAATCGCTTTGGGTATCCTTGGAATAATGCGACTCTTCAATGACGCCCGGCAGAATATCCAGCAGGTCAAAGAAGGTTGGGAAAACTCCCTTCTCGCTCTCCGAATTGCGCAGATCCCAGCCTACTTTCTGATAGCTGCGCTCAATAGCATCCTTCAGCACCGCTGGCATGGCTGCATACATCGGCCAGCAGGCGTTGAATATTTCCACCAGACGGTCAATATGTTCCAGAATATGGATATTCTCAGGGAATGCAAAGGGGTTCATGCGCAGCAGCGGCGTTTCTCTGGGGTTTGTACCAAACACCTGCACATCTGTACAATTGCCGAACACGTTCTTGTATTCGCCCTTGGCCGGTTCCACCACAAGAAACGTCGTTTGTCCGTTCTTTGTGATCTCATCCAGCAGATGGTAGACCGCATTGGATTTGCCTGTGCCAGTCGAGCCAGTGATGAATGTGTGGGAAGCCATCGCCTGCCGATTCAGGATCAGTCCTGCCGCTTCCTCTTTACCCATGTGGTAAATCTTGCCCAGATTCATCTTGTCCTCATCCGGCATCGCCTCATCCGGCACATTGCGGCCAAACTCCGCGTGCTCAATAATCGGCAAACCATGCACTGAGCGGGTGGGCAAGCCAAGGTGCATCGGCAGTTCCCGCCCGCTGACCAGCGTTGCAGGTGTATAAAGCAGACTATCCGGCGCATTCTCCCATAGTGGGCGAGCAAAGACCGGTTGCATGAACCGCTTGAGATATTCCCGCAGCTGTGCCACTTCTGCCTCATTGTTCTTCCACACATTGACGGCACCGCTCTCCACCGAGGAGCCCTCGCCTACCATCAATGCGCGGTAAGTGTTGGCCGCCAAAAGTGCTGTGGATTGAGTAGACGAAAGGAAATACGCTGCACAGTTATAGCAGCCATAATCTTCACTTTCCTTTACACGCTTGAGCTGGTTTTCAATGCGTTCCAGCAGTTCCTCCACCGATTTATTGCACAGTTCCACCTGCTGAGTACGGCCCGTGCCGCAGGTGTCCGTTGTACCATGGCTCTCCTGCTGGCTGGTGGTGTCTGAAATGCCATGGGACGTTCCATCGGAGGTGCTGTGCGAAGTGCCGGTCTGCTCGGTGGTAGAGTGGCTGGTACCCCGCGAGGCGTTTACGCCCATGGAGCCGCCGATGTTCCGGGCGATGCTGTTGAAAGCCGTTCTGGCTGGCGTCATGCCTCCTATGGCCCTGCCCGCCGTGCCAAGCAGCGGGCCGATGACGGCCCCCGCGCCCGGAATCAGGGCCGAAGCTGCCAAGCCGCCCAGACCCAGAATGCCTGCAATGCCGCCAGCCACCGGCGAGATTTTTGTGACCGAGGTGCCGAAGCTGCTGCCGACACCGCCGTTGATACCGCCGCTGACCCCTTTCGTTTTCTGTGTGCCGTCCGCCACCGAAGAGGACTGGTTTGTACCGTCCGTTGTAGTCGTGCTGACAGTATCGCTGATGGTATGGGAAGTTCCACTGCACAGGCTCTCCATCACAGCTGTGCTCTGATTCTCGGTATAAGACCATGTACTCTTGCGGAAGGGCGAAAGCGTGCTGTACAGATTTTCATACCCGCTGCGGATAGCCGCCTGCGTTTCATTGGAAACAGGTTCTGCCAAAAACAGCGCAGTATACTTTTCTCCTTCCATCGCATCCATAAAGCGCTCAATGCCCTGCACAAAGGCTTTATCTTCCGTTTTAGACTTATCGCGCAGAGCTGCCACACAGGACACTGAGGCCACCGCCTCCTGCGCTTCGCCAAAGGCTTCTTCCAACAGTTTTTTTCCCGCCTCCGGAGAAATGCCTTTTATATCAGAACCGGGGAAGTTGGAGAGCAGCACTTTCTGCAACGCCTTGCTGGAAATTTCCAGCTTGCGGCTCTTCATGCTCTGTTTCAGGGGATCCTCGCGAACGCCCAGATAGATATTGGCACCTGCATTTTCTTCCGGCACATCGATCATCACCGCCAGGCTACAGCCTTGTGCCATGCTGGAATAATACACCGTGGAAAGCTTCTGGAACATATCTTCGCCCTTTTTCAGGGTCAGTTTCTTCAGCTGGAACATTCGGATACACTGAGCGGGATTCTGCACCTCCAGCATCTTCTGAGAAAGCTCCACCATGCCATAGTTCTGCAGTTCCGTCAGATATTTTTTATACACCAGATGGTCTGCAAGGGTCAGCTGGTCCGTCAGGTCATTCAGCGACCGCTGCGCGGAAAGCTGCTGTTTTTCAAGCACCTCAAGCTCGTCTGCCATGATTTATTTTCCTTTCTGCTGTTAACCCCTCAAAATTTTCCACAACAGACCTACAGTGGCCGCCGCGGCGCCGGCTGCCACTGCCGCACCCATACCGCCGCCCTGCATCCTGTCAGTAGCGTTCTTTGCCTTTTCGTTGCCCTGATCTGCCGCTTTTTTGTACCATTGCATGGCCTGTTCTTTATCCTGCGTCACTCCGTATCCATTTTCATAGAACACGCCAAGTTTATACTGTGCATCAGCATCGCCCTGGTCCGCAGCTTTCCGGTACCACTCCGCTGCGGTTGCTTTCGATAACGTTACACCTCTACCAAATTCGTAACACAACCCAAGATTATACTGTGCAAGTGCATCACTATTCTCCGCAGATTTACGATACCATTCAACTGCTTTCGCGCTGTTCTTTTCCACGCCTTCTCCATTTTCATAGCAATGGCCCAAATTGTTCTGCGCATCTGCATTCCCCTGCTCTGCGGCTTTCCGATACCATTTCGCCGCTTCTTCTTTGTTCTGTGCCACGCCATATCCATTGTCATAGCAATAGCCAAGATTACATTGCGCATCCGCATTACCTTGCTCTGCAGCTTTCCGATACCACTTTACTGCTTCTGCTTTGTTTTCTGCCACGCCCCAGCCATAGTAGTAGCAATCACCAAGCCAATCCTGCGCCTCGGCATCATTCTGTTCGGCGGCCTTTCTGTACCACTTTACCGCCTCTGTTTCATTTTTATCTACACCCCAGCCATAGTAATAGCACTTACCAATCTTGTACTGCGCCTCGGCATCATTCTGTTCGGTGGCCTTTCTGTACCACTTTACCGCCTCCGTTTCATTTTCATCTACACCACAGCCATCGCAATAGCAATCGCCAAGTGTGCACTGTGCCTGTGCAAATCCCTGTTCTGCGGCTTTCCTGTACCATTTTACCGCCTCCGCTTTATTTTCATCTACACCACAGCCATAGTAATAGCAGTAACCAAGCATATACTGTGCCTCCGCAAGGTTCTGCTCTGCTGCTTTCTGATACCATTTTACCGCTTCTGCTTCATTTTCATCTATGCCACGGCCGTAGTAATAGCACTCACCAAGCATATACTGTGCCTCTGCATCGCCCTGTTCTGCCGCTGCATGATACCATTTCACTGCTTCTTGTTCGTTTTCTTTCGTTCCTTCACCATTATAGTAGCAGTCTGCCAACTCGATCTGTGCCAGCTCATGTCCCTGTTCCGCTGCACGACGAAGCCATTCTATCGCTTTCTCTCCATTACGGCCATCTCCCAGCTGATTAAACCCACGTAAATATCTCGTTCCAATACAGAATTGACCGCTAGCACTTCCCTGTTCTGCCGCTTTAAGGTACCATTTTTCTGCTTTAATCGCATTTTCATGGGCCGCCTCCCTATCATAAAAATTGATTTCCTTATCGTAGTAGTACCTTCCCATCGCAATCTGTGCGACATCGTCTCCTTGTTCTGCGGCTTTGCGATACCATTCGATGGCTTTTTCTTTATCCTCTTCGACACTATAACCACACTCATAGCAATTTCCCAATGCGTATTGTGCCTCTGCATTTCCCTGCTCTGCCGCTTTAAAGTACCACTCTACTGCTTTATTTTCATCTCTTTCTACTCCAACTCCAAAAAAATAGCACCTGCCGAGTTTATATTGTGCTTCTGGACACTCTTGCTCAGCAGCACTTTTATACAATTTAACGGCTTCATCCTCATTTTTTTCAGTCCCAATGCCATCATCATAACATGTACCCAGCGCGCACTGCGCCTCCGCATTGCCCTGCTCTGCGGCCTTTTTGTACCACACGACCGCATTTTCTTCGCTTTTTTCCACACCCGTGCCGTTCTGATAGCACCAGGCCACTTTAAACTGTGCCTCGGGGTGTCCGTATTCACTAGCCGCAACCATGTACTTCTGAAACGCCATCTCGGCATTGCCGACCTGCTGAAAATCACTGGCATCCTGCAGGTAGTCCTGCTCGGTTTCCTCCTGCGTTTCCTGCTGCGCTTCCTCACCCAGACCATGGTCTCGCACACACTTCATAAACTCCTGCTTTTTGTCCTCCGGGCCATTGAACTGAAAGCTGTACACGGCATTTTTCTCATCGCTGAAACCCATAGCCTTGATCTCAGCCCCCAGACCATCCCAATTCACACGGCCAGCCGCCGGTTCAAACCATTCTTCAACAGATTTTGTCTTGATGGCATTCGGGATTTCCATATCCTGCCCACCCACACGGATAGACTCCAGTTTATCTGTAAAACGTACTTCCACCTGAATTTTGCTCATAATGATAGTCTCCCTATGTATTTATAATTTTTATATAATCTCCCTGACTGCGCACCCACATCTGGATGCCCGTGCCAAACACCTCGGCTTCCACGATCCAGCCTTTTTCCGTCACTTGCAGCACCTTTGCAGTGGGCAGTCGGTCGAGAACGGATTCCAGACTTGGCCCGGTATACTCGAACCGAATGGTCTGCAACTCGCCGCCGTACATGAACTGGATGCGCTTGCGCATCTCGCCCTCCTGAAAGCGGTCGGTATAGCGCTGGGCAAAGTGCCGGTCGAGGGTTTTGTAATTTTGAATGCGGTCAATACGATAAATCGTCGGGGAGTTGTCCTGCGGGTTCTGGAAGTGCTTGTCCTTGTCGATGCCCTCAATAAACGCTGCCAGATAGAAATAATACTCGCTGAACAGGATGCCCACCGGCTCAATGGTGCGCACACGGGTCTCGCCGTCGTGGGTGCGGCAGTAGGTAATCTCCATAACATTGTGATTTTCTACTGCCGTGCCGATTTCCCACAGGCTCTCAATAAACTTCCGGCCATGCTGCGGCTCGACGTAATGGAAGCGTTCGTTGCTGATGAGGTCTTTCACCTGATTCAACCGGTCCAGCGGGGTGCACACCTGCACCAACTTGTCCAGAATGGGGAACATTTCCTCCTTGACCATGGAGCGGCTTTCCAGCAGAATCTTGCACACTGCCAGAATCTCGCTGCTGGTGAGGAAGCGGGAAAGTGTATCATCCAGCAGATAGCCGCCCTTTGCGGAGTTATACAGGATCTCCCGGCGCGGCTCGCTGTCTGCAAAATAGCTGCGCAGGGTATCAAGGTCGCGTTGGATGGTTTTCTCGCCGACACCGAAGCGGTCAGCCGTTTGCTGTTTATTCAGCACCCCGCCCTGTACCAGAATCTGCTGAATATAGAGTATACGGTCTAATCTACTATTACGCACGGTTCATTCTCCTTCTCTGCTCATTGTAACACAGTGCAACAACAGTCGCAATTCTTTGTGTGAACTTTTGTCGTTTTACAGAATTACAAAAAAAAATTTGTCTCTTTTGCACAACCCCAGTATACAAAAAAAGATGGACAGCTTGTCTGTCCATCCTCCAAAAAGCCAAGTGCTTTTCTCACAAATTCCATCTGCGGTTCAGCCGGTAGATCACATCCCATACATCATCCTTAAAAGTGTACATTACCTGACGCGGTGATACACTTCTGCTTGCCATGCAAACAACCAGAAACAGTTCGGCGGCAAATGCCGCGCCCAGCAGAAACATCCATATTTTTTTCATTGTGCACTCTCCTTTGATGGCGTTTATGCCCTTTTGTCTGTCTATTATAACGATCCTGTTGGACAGTTTGCTTGTCCTTCCATACAAAAAAGGATGTTTCGACTATTTCCGCTTTTCCCTGCAAGTTACAATGCAAAAACCGCCCCGGCTTCCTGTTACGGAAACCGGGGCGGTTCATTATGCTTTATTCGTGCTTTCTCAAACCCTCACGCGATTACTTGCGGGGGTTCTTGATCGCAGCCTGGGCGGGTGCCAAAATTACAGAGCGTTCGGAACAACAGTATGAAATTCAGGAACTACTGTTTTCGCCTTTTGCAATTGCTTCAACCTGATACTGTAATAGGTCCTCCGGCAACATTGAACACTTCTTCTCATCAAGTGTTTTGCGTAGCTTTTGTTCCAATTCCTTAAACAAAAGGTCTTGAAAACACCATGGGCTTGCGCTATTCGAGTACTCTTTAGCTTTTCTCTCAGCCAATGCTTTTTCTTCCCGTAGTTCAGCAATTTTATCTTCCAACTTTGGTGCCCGGCCTATGCACTCTAGCAAACCCTCCAATCGTTTGATTTTCTCTCCTTTTGTATAATATTCTTCAATTATGCTCGCCGCATCCCGTTTCAATGTAGTCTTTGAACGTCCTTCAAATTTAGGATCTGCTGCACACCAAGCATATAACTGATTTAAAAAAATCGCTTGATTTGCAGAGCTTGTATACCATTCAAATGTAGCATTTTCCCAGCTTTGAATCAAATACATCCTTTGAGGATTTTTTTCTAGAGACTCAATGCATTTACAGAGCATTTCATAAGTCTCACCCCCTAATTCTTCTAAGCTTTTTAGAAGTACTGCATAGTCTTCCGTCGTTGTTGGTTTTTCTTTTCTTAGGTGGCGCTGCACCCATTGATCGTATTTTTGTTTCTCAATGTCGTTTGTCTCTTCGGATTGATTGTGCGCCCAAGCCGTTCTCAATGCTTTAATCGTATCAACACATGCCCTTAAATCTTCAGATGCTTCACACGGATACTCATTATTCTTCAACCAACCTTTTTTCGTTAGCTTGCGAATAATACAGCTGCTGTCTATTACCGCCTTATACAAATTCAAACAGCCTGCCACAAATTTTGCATCTTCACTAAATACATCCACACATGGCTCATAATGACATATCAGAAAAAGATGCTCTGCTATTTTTGTTCGGACAAGTTTATTCAACTCTTCTGCAGGAGTATTTGAAAACAGAATATTTTCCATTTTTTACCTCCGCTCCTGCCCATTATCTTTATATGCCGAGAATCCATTATAGCCAATTCCCAAAATCAGCCCACACAGATATTCGTTTTCCCGGGGTGGATTGTTCATACTGGTTACACCAACCATACGGTAACGAACCTTGTGCATCCCACTCAAGTAAGGGTCATCTGTTTCCAAATGGATCCAAGCTGTCCTCCCTTCCAGCTTTTCAATCATACCATTATAATGAATTGGACCATCCTGGTCACAATAAATAAACGGAACTCTCATTCTAGGAGATCTAGTAAAGAGATCCACTCCAATACCTTGAATAATCTCCTCACATTTTTTGAAATCGCGAGTACATTGCAATACCGCCAGCGCTCGAATCAATGAAAAAATCGGCCGTGCGCGGTTTCCAACAGTGTTGCTCTGCGCAGCTTCACAGCACAACTCGCTGATACGCCTTATCTCTTTCCATTGAGTTGGTAAGAGTTGAATTTTCTGTCCTTCTTTTTCCATCAGGCGGTAACCTGTGGCGTTCATCCATACCGCTTTTAGGAGAAGACTCAGTGCAAAGTAATTTCCCTGAATGCATGTTTTATTAGGTTCCTCTTGCATAAATTCTGCAACTTTTCGGCAAGTATTACGCTGCTCTTTCGTAAGTTCTAAGTCGCCAAGCTTCCTGTTTTCTCCCGTAACACCTGCCGCATCCAGTTCTTGCTGGCAAACAAATGTAACCGCCGTTGCCTGATTCGTTTCAATCATCTCATGATATAGCTGTGCAAACTCCGGTTTCATTGTATTTTTCTGAACATCTCGAATTGTAACTTTGTACTCCGTAGCGAACTCTTGAATTTTGAGAAGGTGTTCTTGGATCTCATCGTGGTCATCCGCACCCCTGTTTTGAATCTCAAGAACTGCACAATCATCTGCAATTAGCTTTGTTTCACTTAAGTATTTCAGTTTTTGCTGTTCATTCAGATCTCCGTGTTCATATACTTCCTCAAATGCATCAAAGAGTGCATTATAAACATGGCCATTCTCTGGACTATAAAGGATTGCCTTATAGAGTTGCTCATAGATATCTCTATAATTCAATCCCGGCAACATGCCCATGGTTTTACCAAACTTATCGCGATATCTTCGATAATTTTTCTGCAGCCAAATATTGCAGCGAGTTATTTCAACAATCAAACCGTTTTTCTGATCCGAAAGGTATTTTTTCTCTCTGGTACCTGTCGGCACTTCATCAATTCCTCGTTCAAGATATTCCAGTTGACGATTTGCAAAAGTAATGGTCTCTTCCAACTCTTTAATTCGCTTTTCATAACTTTCTTCTGTGTAAGTCTCCGGCTTAGACTTATAAAGTTCTTCCCACTTTTTTCCATAATATTCACGAGAGTATGTTACTAACAGTGTAGCAAATCCTGCATCCCTGTCCGGAACAACATTGCATACCGTTCTCAATGTTTGAACAATTTTTTCACTTTGCCGTAAAATGTCACTATGTTCCTGCCTTTTTTCACCGTTTTCACGAAATGCTGTATACTGTGAGTTCGGCCCCATCAGTCGGATAAGTTGCTGTAGGTTTCGTGCAAAAGAAGACGGAAGTTCTTCCCAATGTTCTTGATATACTCTCAGAATTTCGCACAGCAGTTCAACCTGTTGATTTGCATTAATTCCATTCCGACTCAAAAAAATCTCTGCCTCTAATGGGTTACGGAAGCTAAATGCGTAATCACTTCCATCTTTCATTTCACTGTAATGAATCCATGGAATTCTTGTTGTAAGAACATTATACAATTCCACATTGATAGGTTTATCTTTTTCATAACTATTTTCTTTTAGCATCCATACCGCAATCGCATATGGAACTTCCAGTTTAAACCGTCCAAACAGCGCAATGCATGCATTAAATTTTTCCAAGTTATATTCGCTTGAACTTTCCTCGGCCTGTTTTTCAATCCGTTGCCGGATACTTTCCATTTCCTCCCTCGAAAGCCCCGCTTCTATAAACGCCTGCGCGATTGAACCCAAATTATTCGTGTTTTCTTGTGAGAACGTCTTGTCCAGTTGTTTCACCACATAATGATTGACCATTAATTCTTCTCGACCAAGTGCTCTTTCCAGATTTGGTCGTAGCAAATTTATGATTCGATAAAAGCATTGGAAAATGTCCATCTGATCCTGAAGATTTTTCTTTTCCAACTGTAATTTCTGATTTTCAATCCCTGAGTATGTCTTAATTTTTTCCCAGAAATCATTTTTTTCCTTGGTATTCATTTCACGGTCAGTGTTAATATAGCAACAGCCATTCTCCAAAAACATTTGTGATGCCACATCTGTACTTTGCACAAAATGTTTTTTTCCATCCTCTATATAAGAGAAACATCTTCTCTTACTTGTTTTCTCAACAGGTGTTTCATATGCACTGCATACCAAAACAAACCTCCGCCCTCGATTCAGTAGCATCTGTGAAAGATGCTGTGCGTTGGAGGTAACATTTCGATACGATGAGCAATCCCAAATCAAAAGAATTCGGGCATCTCCATCACAAGCATCAATTTTTTCCATCAAAGTTTTCAGCGCATCACCTTCTTCGCTTTTATCAGAGAACAGTAGCGTGTCATTGTCAATAAAGATAACAGGATTATTATGCTCACTATAAATTTCATACGCCAATGCTGCAAGAGCAACACTTTTACTGCTACCAGGCGCTCCACACAAAATAATAGGCATTTCCTTATCAGCACCAACAATTGCTTCTCCTAACAGTTCCCGTTTTACGGCACACTTTAATACTATTTCAAATTCTCGTGAAACATGAAAGTCCGAATTTTTCAAATAACCATACCACTGTGGTCCATCCGCAGAACTTCTTATCAAGAAATTATAGAACCATTTTGCTTGCATTACCTTTCCATAAGGTCGCACTGCAAAAACTTTCTGCTCGGTCAAAACAAATGCTAGTTTTCGATATGGTAAGAATTCTCGGCTAGAAATTGTAACTGCCTTTCCATTTTTATAGAAAATTTCATATTCCGCATCAGAGTCGTTAGATTTCACCTCGTCAGATTGATTCCATTCATATCTCGCCTTAAGTACTTCATCCAGCGACTCCGTATGAAATTCTATTCCTTTCAAATCTGCTAATTTTTTCAGTTTTGTTTCTTCACTTTTTTCACTCCAAAACTGAATATTGTCTGCGATTGCACAATCATTATAGACTGCTGTAGCAAAGGCGCGATACGGCATATCATTGTCTGTTTCTGGGGCATATCCAACAACTACCATCGCGTTATGATTGTCAATCATTTTGCACAGTCTCTTCATCATTCCCTGCGCACGCCGAACACGGTATTCTTCTTCACTCTCTCCAGTAATTTCAAGCGTTTGGCATTCTTCCTCATTTAACGACTCATCTTTTTTCCAAACGTACACAACCGGAAATTCATCATTTTTCCATAGATTTGCCGCCGTAATATCGCCTTCATCGCTGTAGATCTTAATATGTATACCTT
>ERZ1031798.234-NODE-234-length-15281-cov-10.395508_pt1 | contig 15281 bp, 15 predicted proteins | sample MGYA00517882_ERZ1031798 | MGnify/ENA primary metagenome ERZ1031798 (study PRJEB33719, sample SAMN04261244) | wastewater metagenome | biome: rural village; feature: human; material: feces | host: Homo sapiens | place: El Salvador | collected 2013-01-07 ...
GCAGCAAAAAAGAGGCCACCGATCGGGGTGACCTCTTTTCAGCGTATTTTCAGCGCAAAGCCCGCCGCAGGCGAACCCACCATCTCCATGACGGCTCTCTTGGAATTGCTCAAGGATGCCGACCCGGAAATGAAGGCAAAGCTGCGCCTGGCACTGCTCACCTGATGCAAATCATAACCCCGCGTGAAAACGCGGGGTTATGATTACTATGCTTCATCGTTTTCTGCGCGCAGCATCCGGTATCCGACACCAACATGGGTCTGGATCAGATGCGGCGCATCCGGGTATCGTTCCAATTTTTTGCGCAGGGATGCCATGTAAACGCGCAAGGAAGCAATGTCATTTTCCTGCGTACTGCCCCATACTTTCTGCGTGAGGGAGGTATGCGTCAGCACTTTGCCCACATTATGCGCCAGCACACACAGCAGCTTGTACTCGATGGGGGTCAGATGCAATTCATTCTCGCTCAGCCAGACGCAGCCTGCCGAGAAGTCGATCTTCAAAGGACCATTGACAAAAACCGGGCTATTTATGCCGTCAGAAGCCAGCAGATTCAATCGGCGCTGCGTTACACGCAGTCTTGCCAGCAGCTCATCCACGGAAAACGGCTTTGTCAGATAATCGTCTGCGCCGTTGTCCAGTGCCTCGATCTTATCAGAATCCTCGCTCCGGGCACTCAGGACGATGATGGGCAGGTTCGACCATGTGCGGACGCTGCGGATGACCTCGATGCCGTCTATATCGGGCAGCCCAAGATCCAGCAGCATGATGTCCGGATTGTGGCTGGTAGTCATCATGATCGCCGTTTCCCCATTGGAAGCAGTCAGATATTTATAGCCGTGGGCTTTCAGGGTCGTTGTGATCAGACACCGTACAGGAACATCATCCTCTACGACCAGAATGGACGGCTTATTCATGAATGTTCACCTCGCTTTGCGGCAATGCAAAGGAAAAGACACTGCCATTGGGAATGTTGTCACGCAGGGTCAATGTTCCGCCGTGAGCCGTCAGGATCGCTCGGCAGAGGGGCAAGCCCAATCCAAGGCTGCGGTGACTGTCCGCTATACGGCTCTGCCCGGTATAAAACATCTCGAACACCTGTGCTTTTGCGCGATCCGGAATGCCGGGACCGTTATCTGCAACGTCCACTACGACCTGATGGTCTTTCCGGTAAGCCGAAATCTGAATAACCGAGCCCATGGGGGTGTATTTGATGGCGTTATCCACCAGATTGACAACGACCTGCATGATCAGCCGTGCATCCACATTGACCAAGAGGATCTCGTCCCCATACTGTGTTGTGATGGTGTGTTCGCAGCTTTTCCGGTTGACATGGTGCAGTGCTTCTTCGATCATTTCGTCCATCAGCTGCGGCGAGATCTGCAGATTCATCCGCCCATCCTCAATGCGGGTGATGGAAAGCAGATTTTCCACCAGACCGATCAGCCATTGTGCATCGTCAAAAATATCGGTGCAGATCTTGTTCCGGGTCTCTGTATCCAGCGTTTCTCCGTTGGAAAGCAGATTGCTGGCATTGCCGGAAATGGAGGTCAGCGGGGTGCGCAGGTCATGGGAGATCGTGCGCAGCAGGTTTGCCCGCAGCTCTTCATTCCTTGCCTGCAATGCAGCTTGCTCTTTTTCCAGCGCGTTTCTACGGTTTTCGATGGCCAGCGCACCTTCGCCCAGAATGGAAAGCAGCACACTGTTTTCAAAGGCATCCAGCGGTTTTTCGGACAGATCGATCCCGATCACTCCAAACACGCCGCCTCCGGTCCGAAGTGCAAGATAAAGTCCCTTTGCATCCGGGTAGCTATCCGTGCCTGCGCCGGAACGCTTTTTGTTGGCAAATGTCCAATTTGCTGCATCCCGTTCTTCCGGTGCAGAAAAGATGTTTTGCGCCGTTTTTCCGTCAACCCCAAAAACCTGTTCTGACCCAAGATCTCCGTTTTGTTCCGGGTAGACGATCAAACTCCGGTTCAGCAGTTTTATCAGCTGGGAAGCTGTCAGCGAAAAGATCTCTTCTTCACTTTTGGCTTTCTGCAAAAGCTGGTTTGTGTCAAAGAGTATTTTTGTACGGAATGCCGCCTGTGCAGACATTTTTGCATGGTCTTTCAACCGTGTTGTCAGAGTGCAGGTAATGATCGCAGAGGTCAGCATCAGGGCAAATGTGACCGGATAACCAGGAGCATACGCATGGAATGTCAGGCGCGGTTCCGTCAAGAAAAAATTGTATAGCGCAACACTGGCAATGGAGCCCAGCACACCGCAGGTGTAACCGCTGGTACACAATGCGGTGAACAGCACCCCCAGCATATAGAACGTAATAATGTTATCGCGCGCAAAGTCCAATTGTAAAAAAAGAAAGCCGATGAGCGTGATGCAGCTCAAAATGCCTGCGGTGATCAGTAAATCGCGGACAGAAGGCAGAAACGGACGGATGAACAGCTTCCGTCCTGAACCGTAGCCGTTCTCTGCAGAAGCATCCGGGATGATGTAAATATCCAGATTAGGCGCAGTCATCGTCAATTTTTCAGTCAGTGACGGTCCACTCCAGAAATGGCGGCGATGTACGCTGGAGCGCCCCAGCACGATTTTTGTAATGCCGGAGATGCGGGCAAACTCTGCGATCTGCTGCGGAATGTCATCCCCGTAGATCGTAGAAATGTCGGCACCTGCCTGCTCTGCCATACGAATGTGCTGCTGCAAGCGCAGACAGTCTTCTTTTCCCATCTGATCCGAGTCAGGCGTCCGGACATACAGAGCTGTAAAGGTCCCGCCGAACGCCTTTGCCATCGTTGCTGCCGTCCGCACGATCTTTGCATTGGAGGGAGAGGACGACAGACACGCCAGAATATGTTCAGTGGGTGGGTCGTTCTGATTCATAAAGATCACCTGCCTTGCCCACAGTATAGCACAATTTGATGGTTACGACCACCAGCCACGTCTTTTTCCTTCCTGTCGAAGGATCTCCTTCCGCATGTGATCCAGCGCATCTGCTGCCCAAAAACCACTCAACATGACCCCAAGAACCATCAATAACAAAGCGACATCCATACGATCCGTCCTATCTTTTCAGAGCCGGAAACACTTCTGGATCGATGCGTATTTTCCCAAAACCAGCATACTTTCATCCCGGCACAGCTGCGTATCCGGCGTGATGCTCATATCGAGCTTTCCGTCTTTTTTCAGTGCAAGAATGTTGATGTTATACTTTTTTCGAATATTGATCTCGCCGATCGTGCGATCCACCCATTCCGGCGGAATAGTCACTTCCATGATGGCGTGGTCGTCCTGCAGCTCGATATAATCCAGAATGTGTTCGGAGCTGTATCGGATCGCTGCCCACTTTGCCAACTGCTTTTCCGGGTAGACCACTTCATCCGCACCGTTGCGCAGCAGAAACTTGGCTTGTACATCCCGCTCTGCACGCGAGACCACAAGCTTTGCGCCCAGCTCCTTGAGCAGCGATGTTGTTTCCAACGAACTCTGAAAATTGCCGCCGATGGTTACGATACACACATCAAAATTGCCGACACCAAGGGAGCGCAGAAAGTATTCGCTGGTGCTGTCACCGATCTGTGCATTCGTCACATAGGAAAGCACAGCGTTCACACGGTCCTCGTTGCTGTCGATGGCCATGACCTGATGACCCAGCTCATTCAGTTCCTGCGCAATATGGCGGCCAAAACGGCCAAGCCCGATCAAAAGAATCGATTTCATACCTGTCTCCTTTATCCGATTGCGATTTTCTCCTGCGGCAGACGAGAGTGGGCAGGGCTGCTGCCAAATGCCGCATAGATCAACGTCAATCCGCCAACACGTCCCAAAAACATCAGTGCGATCAGCACCCCCTGCGAAAGGATGCCCAACTGCGGCGTGATACCCAATGTCAGACCTACCGTTGCCACAGCCGAAGCAGTCTCATACAAACAGACCGACATCGGCAACTGCTCTGCCGTAGCAATGACAAAGGCTCCGAGGAAGAACAGCGTCAAATACATCCCTGCAATCGTGGCAGCATTCTTGACCGCAGAACTATCTATGCGCCGCCCGAAAAATTCCGCATCTTCTCTGCGGCGGAAGGTCGCCCACATATTGGCCAGCAGAACGGCAAATGTTGTGGTTTTCATGCCGCCTGCCGTAGAGCCGGGCGAACCGCCCAACAGCATCAGAACCACCATCAATGCCTGTGAAGTGCTGCCCATCGCAGCAAGATCAGCGGTGTTAAAACCGGCAGTACGAGGGGTAATGGATTGGAATATCGACAATAAAATGCGCTGCCGGGCAGAGCCTGCCGTGAACTCGAAGCAATAAAAGTATAGCGCCGGCAGTACCAGAAGAAACGCCGTTGTGACAAGGATCACCTTGCTCTGCATCCGATAACGGTGAAAATCAAGGCGATATGTACAAATGTCCTCCCATGTCAGAAAGCCAAGGCCGCCAAAGACGATCAGGGCCGCGATCACTGTGGTAAGCAATGGGTCACCTGCATACCGTGTCAGCGAAACAAATTTTGCCCCCTCTGTTCCCAGCAGGTCAAACCCGGCATTGCAGAACGCCGAAATGGAATGAAACAGTGCATACCAGATCCCGCGCAATCCATAATCGGCGCAAAATGTCGGCAGCAGCAGTGCAGCACCGGCCAATTCAAACAGGGCGGTGATCCGCAGAATAAAGCCTGTCAGCCGCACGATGCCGCCCATCTGCGGGGCAGCCGTAGCTTCCTGCATCGTGCTGCGCTGCTTGAGGGAGATCTTTCGCCCGGAAAGCAGCGCAAAGGCAGCACCCACCGTAATGACGCCCAATCCTCCGATCTGGATCAGAAGAAGAATTACGCTCTGCCCAAAAGCCGACCAGTAGCTGCCGGTATCCTGTACCACAAGGCCGGTCACGCAAAGGGCAGAAGTGGAGGTAAACAGTGCCTCATGGAACGGTGTAACGCACCGCTGCTGTGCAGCAATCGGGAGCATCAGAAGCAATGCGCCCACCAGATCAACTGCCGCAAAACCTGCAATAATGACCTGAAAAGAAGAAAAGCGATGCCGCCTGTAACGAGGATATTGAATCATAAAAGCTCCTTTACCTATCCGTGTGCATAAAGATTAGCATGGAATAGATAAAAGAGCCGTAAAGAAAATTGTAGAAGTATAAAGATTCCATTAAAATTGATCAGCCAACACTAAAAAATGCCGGACATCACCAGCTCAAAAAAGCGGTAATGTCCAGCATTCATTCAGATTTCTAACCCATGGCTCCCGGCCGCATTCTTCAAATATTCCTCCGGGTCACCGTTCAGAATCAAATCCGCATAGCCCAGCGGGTCGTTGTAAATAAGGTAGTCCAGTTCCGTCTGCCGCGCCATGGTCACGTCCAGCGCATCCTCGACCCCGGTGCAGTCGATGGAGATCATTCTCCCATCCCGGAGCAGCAGTTCCACGCAGCCGGTATCCATGTTGAATTTGCAAACGCTTGCATCGTACTTCATAATCGTGTCCTCCTGAAATCATGTGTGGCTTATGTCGGTCAATCTGTGATTTCAGATTTTATCTTACATGACACACCGGTTCTTTGGCAGGGTTTAGGACATCCGAACAGACACCGTTTGATATAGAAATGAGGTTCACCATGAACAGGCTGCTTTCCTGCCGCTGCTGAGAAAAAGTAATCCCCACCAGCCGCAAGAACTGAGTCAAACGGACTGTGGGGATCGCTTTTATGATGAAGGAGAAAATGAAGATAGCAAATTAACCCTTGTCTGCGCCGGAGGTGATTCCCTCAACGTAGAACTTCTGCATGATGACAAACAGGATGGAGATGGGAACGGACACCAGTACACCACCTGCACAGAACAGTGCGAAGTAGTTGTTGATCAGCGTCTTTTGCAGCATGTTGTACAGACCGATAGCCACGGTCCAGTCGGCAGAGACGCCGGAGTTCAGGATCATTTTTGCCATCACGAAGTCCGTCCACGGAACCATGAAGGAGCTGATGATGGTGTAGACCAGAATCGGTCTGGACATGGGCAGGACGACCTGAAAGAACACGCGGGCATCGGATGCGCCGTCCAGCTTAGCAGCTTCCCGCAGGGAGACCGGGATGGTATCGAAAAAGCCCTTGCAGATCAGGTAGCCCAGACCGGACGAACCGGCATAGACCATGATAAGACCGGCATAGGAGTTGGTCAGATTCAGATATTTCAGGACGAAATAGACGGCGATCATTGCCAGCACACCGGGGAACAGGTTGACGATGACCGAAAGATTTTGGATCAGCTTGCGCCCCTTGAAGCGGCAGCAGCTCAGGGCATAAGCCACCATCAGTACAAAGCAGGTGGAGATAACGCAGTTGAAGCAGGCCACCACAAGGGTGTTGGTAAACCAGCGTGGGAACTGCGCCACGGAATCGGAATGGAACAGAATGTTGACATAGTTGCGCAGTGTGTAACTGGCCGGGAAGAACCGCCGCACATTGATGCCCCGGTCTGTGGAGAAGGATGTGACCAGCAGCCACAGAATGGGAAGCAGCCAGATCCCCGCCAGCAGAGCGAGGAACAGATGTCGGATAACGCTGCGAATCGTTTTGACGATACGCCCGCGGCGCAGCTGCGCCTGCGTTTCAGCGGAACGAGCTGAAGAAATCGTTGCCTGTGTCAAGAGAACGTCGCCTCCTTCTTATTGATAAACCGGAAGCAGACCAGCGTGAACACTGCGCAGATGATGAATACCATGATGCCGATGACTGCAGCCATCTTGTAGTTGTATTGCTCCTGTGTCAGACGGAACAGCCATGTGACCAGCAGGTCCACCTCTTTTGCACTGGAGGAAGCCAGTGCCTGATCCTTGGTGATATAAACGTCCTGTGTGAGCAGGTAGATGACGTTGAAGTTGTTGACGTTGCGCACAAAATCCGTTACCAGCGCCGGCCCCTGCACACTGAGCAGGTAGGGCAGCTTAATGTGGATGAAGCTCTGCCACGGCGAAGCGCCGTCGATGGTGGAGGCTTCCAGCATATCGGTGGGAATATTCATCAGCACACCGGTGGCAATGAGCATCTGGTAGGGCACGCCCACCCAGATGTTGATGAGGATGATCATGAACTTAGCCCAGTGCTGATCGGTCAGGAAGGGGATGTGGTTCATGTTCTGTCCCAGCAGGCCGATGGTCTTTAAAAAATCGGTCACGCCCGCATTGGACATCATGGTGTTGAAGATGCCGGCGTCCGAGAAGAAGTTGCGCACCAGCAGCAGGGTGACGAACTGCGGCACTGCAATGGTGATGATGAACAGGGTGCGCCAGAGCTTCTGGCACTTGGTCTTTTTGTTGTTGATGAGCATGGCCAGAAATACGCCGCCGAAAAAGTTGGTGAAGGTGGCAAAAAAGGCCCACACCAGCGTCCAGCTGAGCACCCGGCCAAAGGCGTAGCTGAAGGTGACGGTCAGCGACTGCCCGCCGAACAGAGAAGCAAAGTTCGCCAGCCCCACCCATGTGAACAGGGCGGCGGGAGGCATGTGCTGCTGGTCGTAGTTGGTAAAGGCAACAGCGATCAAAATGAACAGCGGGATGATGGTGAACACCACCACACCCAGCACCGGAAGGGTGAGCAGGGTAACGTAGAACTTTTCGTTCAGGTACAGGGTGATATCCTGCCGGAAATTGTTGGGCTTTTTGCCGGCGGACTTCTGCGCCTGCAAAGCATAGTTGCTCTGCACCACCAGCATGGCAACAGCGATCAGCGTTACAATGACCACCAGTGCGATCACGCTGAGCAGCAGGATGGCAAAGGAGTTGTCGTAGTTGTTGACCTCGTTCTTTAAGGTAAGGGGGTTGAACTGCATCTCCATCTGCACCGTGCCCAGCGTGCCGAACTTTTTCAGCGCCGGAATGCCGGAAGTGCCCAGAAAATACAGTCCCAGCCCCTGCACCAGCGTTACCAGCAGCGCCTTGATAAGCTGGCCGTGGCCGATGTAGCCCAGACCCCAGACAAAGAGGGACAGCTTTGTAAAAATATCTCCGTGAACAAATGCGTGACCGAACTTCTGAAGAAAATTCGGTTCCCGGCCATCCGCCCGCAAGGGCGGTGTAAGGACCATTTCTGCCACAGAAGTCAACTCCTTTCTTCTTGCAGCGGGTTTACGGCAAACAGAATGCTGCTTTTTGTCTTACGATAAAAAGCGGGCACACCGCATTCTGCTGCGTGCCCGCCGGGAAAGCTAAAGATTACTGTGCCACAGGTGCGGTGATGCCGGCCACAGCGTCATCCATCAGCTGCTGGGTGGTCTTGCCCTGCGTATCGCCGGAGGCGAGGATCTCGCCCAGACTTGCGGCGGAGCTCCAGTAGTTTGCGCCTACCCGCTGCAGGGTAGCGTAGGAGCTCTGCTCAGCCAGTGCGGCAATGGCGGGTGCAGACTGCACGGCCTCGGTGGCGTTTGCATTGATGTTGGAGGGACCCAGCTTGCGGTCGTTGAAGCGCTTGATCTGGTTGTCCTCGTTGGTGATAAAGTCGGCCAGCATCATAGCCACGCCCACGTTAGCGCTGTGGGGGTTGACGCCCACCAGCTTGTAGCCGGAGAAGGAGCCCATCTGAACCTGCTCGCCGTTCAGGGTGTAGGTTGGCAGCTTGGTGGCGGCGTAGCCTTCGCCCCATGCCTCCTCGGCGGTGTTGGCGTTCCAAGTACCGGAGATGGCGGCGCAGCAGCTGCCGTCCTTGATGGCAGAAACGATATCAGCATCTGCGCCGGACTTGAAGCCGGGGTTTGCGGCGATATCCAGAATGGCCTGCGTTACGTCTGCGCCGGGAGCCTCGTTCCAGTTGCAGACGGTGTTGACGCCGTCGTCTGCCAGCGTTGCCACCAGACCGGCACCGGCGTAGAAGCTGTAAATGTACCATGCGTCGTTCACGCTCATCATGAACTTTTTGCCGGCAGCTGCAGCCTTTTCCAGCATGGTGTCCATGCTCTGCACGTCCTCGGCGCTCAGCACGCTTGCATCATAGTACAGGAAATAGCCATTGTCGGCGGTCATGGGGTAGGCGTAAAGCTTGTCGTTCATGGTGGCAGCGCCCACAGAGCCGGGCAGGTTGCGGCTCTTCACGTCATCCGGGTTCAGCAGCACTTCCTGCAGCGCACCGGCGTTCACCAGCTCATTCAGCTGGTCATCGGCAAAGGCGAAAACGTCTGCGGCAGACTCCGGGTCAGCCAGAACGGTGTCCTTTGCGCTGGACTCGGACTGCACGCCGATCTCGATGGTCACATTGCCCTTGTCTGCATTCTGCTCGATGAAAGCATCTGCCATCTCGCGCAGCATGGTCTGATCCTCTTCTGCACCCCACATAGTCAGCTTGACGTCGCCCCAGCTCTCTGCGGCAGAGGCAGCGCTGCCGGAGGCGGCAGCGGAGGAAGCGGTGCTGTTGGAAGAACCGCCGCAGGCGGTCAGCACACCGGCAGCAGCCACGGTACCCATGGCTGCAAGGAAGTTACGACGAGAAATCAGCTTTTTCATGATTCAGTTCTCCTTCATTCCAAATCAGAGATCATCGAATGCTTTTTGTTGCGCTATTTCGTTGCGCACGTTCGAGCATTTCTTCTTGCACTAATAGAATACTGCATTCTTCAGCTCACGTCAATGGACAGGATTCACGGGAATGTTGAATGAAAACTGGAAAACATGCCGATGGAATCGGGATACAAGGCTAAAACAGCGCAATTTCTGCGCAACTTCATTTGATGCTGCGGTTGCGTTGCATCCACTTGGTAGATTCGCGAAGGATGACCTGGTATCCTTCCAGCTGCCGCATGACCGTTTCCTTTCCGGCCAGACGATCCAGCAGCATCCGGCAGGCTGTTTTTCCCAGCTGCTCCGCATCGTACTGCACAGCAGAAACAGAGGGCGTGATGCTGGCAAGCATGGAGCTGTCGTACAGGCTGGCAACTCTCAGATCATTCGGGACAAGGATATGCCGCATCCGCAGCTCCCGCATGACCTCAAACGCAATGTCATCGTCGCCGCAAAGCAGGCAGTCCGCTTTCTGCTCCAGCGCAGCTTCCAGCGCATCAATGGTCTGCCCTGTGGATTCGATGCCGGAGTGCACAAGCCGTTGATCTACCGGAATGCCATATTCGGCGAATCCACGCAAATATCCACGAGTTCGGTCGGTGTTGACCGCATAGATGGTGCTGCCGACAAAAAGCGCGATACGTTTTGCGCCGAGCTGAAGCAGGATGCGGGTCATTTCGCAGGCGGCGGCGACCTGATCGTTATCGACCTGCGGGATGGTCTTGTCCTCGCTGCGTCCGATGAGCACAAAAGGTGTCTCGTATTGCCGCAAAAGTTCGATGCAGGGATCATCCGCCATGGCATAGGTGAGGATCGCACCGTCCATTTTATGGCTGGCAAGCTGTCGCTGCAGCTGGAGATATTCCGTATTGGAAGAATAGCACAGCAGCAGGTCATAGCCGCGCTGGTCTGCCATGGTGCAGATGCCGCCCATGCACTTGCGCAAAAACGGAAGGTCCAGCGCAATGAAACGTTTGGGAATAATCATTGCGATGTTGTTGGTTCGCACCCGTTCGCCGCTTTGAACAGAAGTGAGTTCCGGACGGGTGCGCCCCATATACGCATAGACTTTGGCACGGGTCTCTTCGCTGATACGACCTTTTCCGGAAAGAGCGCGTGAAACTGTCGTTTTTGACACGCCAAGAGCCTCGGCCACCTGTTCGATCGTCATTTTTTCAGATTCCTTTGCAGCCACGGATGATCCTCCTCTTTTTTGTAAATCTGCGCAACAAAATATCCCATTCAGCATAGCGGTACGTTGCGGCCTTGTCAAGACAGAAAACAAACAAAAAGCGTCCTGCTTTTTCGGCAGAACGCTCAAAGGGAAAATTTTACTTCTTACAGAATCTGTTTGCCGTCTTTCCAGACAGCCGTTCTGTAACGTCCTAATACTGTGCCGTTGATGGTGACAGACTGCTCCGTGCAGTTCTGTATAAACACAAATCCACCACGGCGGACAGCCAGAACGCCATCCGGAAGCGGCTCCGGCCATGCGGATGCCAATGCGGCTTCGCTGGCTGCACGATGATAAAACGCACGGTAGAACGCTTCATCGAAGCGGCTTGCCAGATAGTAGGCACGGCCTTTTCCGTAAGGATGGACGGCTGCCGCAGGACTGCCCTCGTAGTAATCTTCCGCATAGAAGCTCAGCGGAGCCGCAGGGTCAGTGCCGTTCAGAACAGCTACCTCGCAGAGTGCGGAAGCCTGTGCCTCCGGCAGACCGCTTCCATCTGCCGGGGTGCAGCGGCGTACCTCTCCATTGTACATTCCGTCGATCTCGGTGCGGCGCAGCCCCAGCAGGTCGGTCAAGCCGTAGGGCGTATCTCCCAGACGGCACAAATCGCTTTCGTCCACTACGCCCGTCCAATAGGTGACGACGACTGTACCGCCGTTCTGCGCAAAATCGCAGAGCTTTTTTGCAAAGGCATCGGTCAGCAGATAAACCATCGGCACCACGACCAGACCGTACCCCGTCAGGTCGGAGTTCTGATTTACGAACTCCACCGAGATGCCCTCCCGTGCAAGAGCATTGTAGTGCAGCTTCAGCTCATCCCAGTAACCCATGCCTGCATTTCGCGGGCCGCAGGAGCCTTCCAGTGCCCACTTGTTTTCCCAGTCGTGGACGATCGCCGCCTGTTTTGCGCGGCAGACTGTTGCAATTTCCGAGAGCACTTCCAGCTTTTGGCCCACACCGACGGTTTCCCGGAAGGGACGGGCATCTTCCCGTCCATCGTGGCCGACGACTGCACCGTGAAGCTTTTCCTCCGCACCGCGGCTGGCCCGCCACTGGAAGTAAAGCACGCTGTCCGAACCATGTGCAACCGTCTGAAGAGCAGAAAGCTCTGCAATTCCGGGCTTTTTCTGCTTGGAGACAGGCTGCCAGTTGGTAAAGCTGGGGCTGGATTCCATCAGCAGGAAGGGCTTACCCTTCATGGAGTAATACAAATCATGCATCATGGCGGTGTCCAGAGCCGTCTCTTCCACGGTCTCGGTGGGCTTGTGCCATGTGGGATAGTTGTCCCAGCTTGCCACGTCGATCTCTTTGGACATTTTGAAATAGTCGATCCCATCGAACCGGTACATCATATTCACCGTGAATTTTGCATCCGGTGCAAATTCTTTCACGGTATCGCGCTCAAATTTCAAAAAATCAATATGCTGATCGCTGACAAACCGCTTCCAGTCCAATGCCAGACCCTGCACGGCATTTTCCCCCTGCGGGGCGGGACTTTCGATCTGTGCCCAATCGGTGTAATCGTGGCTCCAGAATCGGGCGTTCCATGCCTTGTTGACCGCTTCCAGCGAGCCATACCGTGCCTTGAGCCAGCGGCGGAACGCAGCCTGACACAGCTCGCAATGGCAGTCGCCGCTCATCTCGTTGGAGATATGCCAGAGCAGAACAGCCGGGTCGCTGCCGAACCGTTGCGCCAGCTTCTGGTCGATGATGCGGACTTTTTCTCGGTAAACCGGCGATGTATAGCAGTAATTCTGCCGCCGGTTGTACAGCTCACGGAAACGATCTGACCGGACACGACGTACTTCGGGGTATTTGTATGCCATCCATGCAGGCCTTGCCGCGCTGGGGGTTGCAAGGATCGTATAGATCCCGTTGGCATACAGATCACGAATGATATCTGCCAGCCAGTCCAGCTCAAATACACCTTCTCGTGGTTCCAACGTTGACCAGGAGAATACGCCCAGCGTCACGGTATTGACGTGCGCCTTTTTCATCAGTGCAATGTCCTGTGCCAGTATATCGGGCCGATCCAGCCACTGCTCCGGGTTATAGTCACCACCATGAAGTAATTTGAGCTGCTGCATCATAGCTCCTCCTCTGCTTGCGCAAAATGCGCAACATATTTGCGAAATAAAGTTGCGTTCGATACAGAGTATAGCAAGAACATCTGTAAGATGCAATGCAGCTTTATGGAATTTCGTTGTAATAAGCTGAACGTTTGATGCGGCACAAGAAACCGTCCATGGATGCTTTGGAAGATTTCACAACGTTCATGGGGGATTTATAGGCAGGTTGTCAAAATGCTGAAATACATTGATTGAACGGGAAAGTGCTTGAACGCTGTGCTATAAGTCCTACTATCACCGCGCTTGAAAAATTGCTGTCCACTCAGTCATCCTTGTTGGGGCAAGCGCTTGTCGGGGCAACGCCCCTCCATCTGCTGTCGCAGACCGTTCTTCTTTCACACACCCATTAAATAATTTTCCTGAATCCGCTTGACGAATATTACGGTTAGTGATATATTTATTACAGTAACCGTAATATGGAGGCAAACCATGCGCGATAATGCAAAAGGTGGTGCGCTTACAGAAGTCACCTTTTATATTTTACTCTCTCTTTATACGCCAAAACACGGATACGCTGTTATGCAGTTTATTGAAGAAAAAACAGACGGACGGCTTTCCCTAGGCGCAGGCACTTTATATGGAGCATTAAACTCTTTGCAGGACAAGAAGTGGATTGAACCTTATGGAGATAGTGAGGGAAGAAAAAAAGAATACCACATTACAGCACAGGGAAAAGAAATTGCAGAAAAAGAGCTTGCAAGACTAAACGAACTTGTAAGCGTCGCAAGTGAAATTATTGGAGGTGCAGTATGAGTAAAAAGTGCTATCGCTTCTTTGGTGGATTGCTAAATGCACAGGCAAAATGGTTAAACAAAATGTCCGAAAAAGGCTATCAACTTGTTCGGACGGGAACACTTTTATACGAATTTGAGAAATGCAAGCCCGATGAAGTGACCTATTGCGTAGAGTTTATCGGAGAAAAATCAAAAGAGAACGCAACGGACTACGCTGATTTTTTGGAGGATATGGGCTACAAGGTATTTTTCAAGAATATCAATCTAAACTATTCTGTCGGAAAAGTTCGTTGGCGTCCATGGGCAGAAAGGGGCGGTCGTATTGCGACAAACACAACAACTTTTAATCGAGAAATATTGATTGTAGAAAAATCAAACGACGGAAAGCCTTTTGAACTTCATACTTCTTATGCCGATAAAGAAAAATACTACCGCAATTTGCGTAACCCATGGCTATTCCTGCTGCTCCTATTTGCACTGTTTGCCATTATCAAGCATTCTATCATCTTGGGTATTTTTTCATTGATTTCTGCAATTCCTAGCATTCTATACCAGCTCCAAATTATAGATGTCCGACAAAAAGCCAAAACGTGGGAAAAATAAATAACAATCAAGAGGGTGACAACAAAAGCTGTCACCCTCTTGATTGTTATTTATAGAAATACAAAAAAGATTGCCCCGCAGCCTTTGAGGAGCAGCACCGTGCAGAGCTTGCTGTGTACGAGGCCGCTTGCGCCTATTTTAAGGCCAACGGGCTCCGGACTCTGCCGGACCTCAAAAAAACTGGATGCCGAATACCAGACCCTTTCCTCGGAGAAAAACGGGTTCTACACCCGCTACAAGAAAGCGCAGATCGAACTGCGTGAACTCCGCACCGCACAACAGAACGTGGAAGCCTTCTTCCGCAAGGAGGAGCGCAGCCACGCCGTACCGCAGCAGGAGGTCAAATGAACAACACTCTGACGGATCGATGTGTGAATAAACCCAACCTCACCCACGCCCTTCACCGGGCTTCGTCCTTTCGCCTGTACCCCACCTATTGGGACGGAGGGTAGCACCTCTGTCTTTTCGGACGTAAAGAACGCCATCTCGACCCGGCAGGCAGCGGAGCTGTACGGCTTCGCCGTAAACCGGAACGGCATGATGTGCTGCCCCTTCCACGGGGATAAACACCCCAGCATGAAGGTGGACAGCCGTTTCCACTGTTTCGCCTGTCAGGCAGATGGCGATGTGATCGATTTTGTCGGCAGACTTTTTCAACTTTCTCCCTACAAGGCTGTGGAAAAGTTGAAGAACGATTTCGGCATGGCACTTGCCGACGGCAAGGTGCGGCTTGCTCCCCGCAGACCGCCCACCGTCCGGCAGCAGCTGCTGGACTATTACCGCTGTCTGCAGCGTTGGCGGGTCCGATACGCACCGCAGTCACCCACAGAAGAACTTCACCCCTGCTTCCTTGAAGCGATAAAGAACCTTGACATCGTTGAATATTATCTGGACTGTTCGGTGCTCCCGGACCCGCAGACCGAAAACGAGCTACGGAAGTATTGGGAGGGATTGCATGAGCGACTGGAAAAAGAGGAACGAAGATTGGCGTGATGAGGACGAACTGGAAGAAGAGGAAGAATGCGAATGC
>ERZ1031798.257-NODE-257-length-14392-cov-7.267071_pt1 | contig 14392 bp, 5 predicted proteins | sample MGYA00517882_ERZ1031798 | MGnify/ENA primary metagenome ERZ1031798 (study PRJEB33719, sample SAMN04261244) | wastewater metagenome | biome: rural village; feature: human; material: feces | host: Homo sapiens | place: El Salvador | collected 2013-01-07 ...
TGGTGCCCTTGTACGAGATGTCGTAGAAGGCGTCGTCAACCGAATAGTCGAAGGTGTAGTAAGCCTGCAGACCGTCCTCGTTACCCACGAGATAGCGGCTATAGTCGCTTGCGATGGTGTCAGCGCTGAGCGCCTTGTTCCACAGGCGCACCTCGTCTATGGCTCCCTCGAAGCCTTCGCCCATCACCACCTTGTTGTTGTTGCCCGTAATTTGAGCCGTACGCTCGGCTTCAGCCACAGCCTCACCGTTTATATATATAATAAGGTGTGTAGCGCTTGCCACGGCTGAGAGATGCACGAACTGGTCAGAAGAAACGTATTCGCTGAGCTTCTTCGGAGTCTTCAGCGTCTGGCTGCCAGCTGTGAACCCAATCTTCTTGTCCTTATACGCCAGCTTGTACATGCCCGGCTTCTCGATGATGGTACCTTCAGCTGTCGGGCGCACCCATGCCTGAAGCGTAGCTGCCTGCGTGGCGTCATTCAGAAGCAGGTCGTTGTCGACGGTAAGATTAGACGCACCGCTGAACACGTACGACTTGCCCGGAACGCCCGAACCGTCCGTAGGCTCAGCACTTACCTTGGCGCCCGACACAGCCTGTCCGCTCTCGAACGTAACGCGTCCGTAGATGTCACCCGTCGGTGTGCGGAAGCCCACGTCCGTGAGTACCTCGTCGCTCTCAAGCAGATTGCCCGAGCACATCACCTGACCCTTGATTTGATAGTCGTAGACCACGCCGGGAACGGCGTTCACGTCGTTATAGTAATAGTCGTTCTGAGCCTCGTTGCCCTCAGTAACGGCTATCTGCTTATAGTCTGTATCGGGAGCGCCATGCTCCTTGCGGTTGATGACGAAGCGCTCAAAGTTGCCCTTGCTACTCCACGCCAGTTCAACGCGGTCAGAGTAGTAGCCCTTGCCGGCTGTAAACGTAACAAGATTGCCGATGCTTGTAGGCATGATTGACTCCGGCGCAGCCACCGTAGGCAGAGTGCCGTAAGCCTCAGCAGGCTTCACAGTAAGGCGGTAACGATATTCGTTGCACACCATTATCATGTCATCGACATACTTGCCGCTGAGGAATTCTTCCTTCGACAGCTCGATGTTGTCAGTAGTATTGGTCGTAACGTTCAGTCGCGTAAGCACCGCTTTGGTGCCCGAACTCCAGATGTCGCCCTCTGTCTGCCAAGTGATAGTGGCAGTCTTGGCTTCCTCGTCCAGTACGGCATGCACAGAACCTGCTGTAACATTGCTGTGTTTAGCAGAAGCCGATAGAGAAGTCCGCTTGCTGTACATGTTGTTCCATGCCGCATAATTCTTGGTATGCAAACGCCTGATAGTGAATTCGTAGTTGTAGCTCTTGCCCAACGGCACATCAAACTCATAGCTGTATGCTGTCCTGCCAGCAAGATAGCTAATGTTTTGAGTGGTAGTCTTTTCGGTGCTGGTACCCACTTCGGTGCTCTTGATGGTAAGCTCCATCTGGTCCTGAATGTAGTTCTGTGTAGGTGCCGCACTGAGATTCCAGTTCACCTTTATCTTGCGCGTCACCTGATCATAGTTGGCGCTGATTTCCTTCACCTGCGGATAGGCAGGGCGTGTGTGCGATGGACCTTCAGTGGTAAATGTAACACCATTGTTGAAATTTGGTGTAAACACCTGCTTTACGATATAGTCTAAGGAGTTGTCAAGGCTCAACTCGTTTGTAGGCACAAAGAAGGTACCTACTGTGTTGCTCGCTTTTATCTTGGCTACACCGTCTATGGCTTTGCCCGTCGAATTGCAAAGTATATAATGGCCATAGTTGTCTACCGAATTGTTGCCAGAACTGTTGCCCTTCTCAATATTAAGAAAGTATCCGGGAGTGTTACCTTGCACACCATAATAACCTTGGGTTATTTTGGTTTCGGCGCAAGTATATGCAGTAGATATGGTTTTATCATCTTTCACCGTATTGTCTCCGGCAATACCTTCTCGCCACCACTTTCCTCTGTAGTTTACAGTAACACTTGAGTTAAGGTGAGCTTGTTTTAAAGGTATCTTTACAAGTACATAATAAGCATCGTCCAAAATTTTGCCGACCCATTCTACGCATTCGTCGGGTAACTCGGGCTTACTTTTGACGTATCCCTTACTGTCATCCGTGAAATTGTCCTCTCCATCAATTTCGAGCTTATAGCCTGCTACGTCTACTGTTAGATTACCACTTGACGTACAGAATCCACAATGACCAGCATTGTTTCCTCCCCAATGCTGAAAGATACGGATGTAAAGATCAAGGGTTCCGTCAGCTGGATTAAAATTTACCCAGTTCCATTCGTTTTTCCAGTCGGTTAGAGCCGACGCCTTCTGCACTGAGAACGCCATCAGCATCATGACGCAAAGGAAGAACTGCATGAATCTTCCCGCAGGCGTTCGCATGGAACGCCGCATGGACACAGAATTGCCTGCAAGCCGCCCGTCCAAATAAGGCGGAGGTTGCTTCTCTCTTCTTCTTTTCATTTTAAGATGTTTTTATAGTTATTGATTAATTTAGATTATGTAATTTTGTTTCACATCACAAATTTAGACTTTTTCATTAAAATTAAGTGTCTGATTGCTGCGTCGCTGTGTCTACTTCCAACAAAAAAGGTGTCCACTTCGTAGGAAGTAGACACCTTAACAATGTGTATCTTAACGGGTTATTATGCTTGTTTGTCTCGCCAGGCTATAGGCGTGCATCCCTCTTTCTCCTTAAACACTCTGTAGAGATAGGAGCGTGAGGAGAAGCCACATTCGGAGGATATGATGTCGTTGCTGTAGTCGGGATACTCAATCATCATGCGTTTGGCTGCATTGAAACGTATCTCGCTGAGCCATATACGGAACGTCGTGTTCTGGCATTGGCTGAAGAACTGCGTCAGTTCGTTTTTGTTGATGTCCAGCGAATGTGACAATGTAAGCATATTGACCGAACTGTCCTTATAGCCCATGTCTGCACACCACTTGTCGAGCGCCGCCTGGATGAAGGCGCTGCGTTCGGCTGAGAGGCGCTGCGCGGACTGGTCACAGTCTGCCGCCGACTGCGAGGCGCAGCTCTCTGCCGTCGTCTGTTCGGCGTCGGCGTCGGTTTCGCCGTTGCCTCTTTCCCTATCCAGCAGCTCCTCGGTAGGTACGTAACAGTTGCCGAACGCCACAAAGTTCACGATGAAGAAAAGCGTTATAAGGAGTCCCAACGGACCAACTACATACAACAACTTGGTGGAGAGAATGGCGAACGGCATGGAGATGGCTATGAGGGAAAGCATCGCGATGCTCGCGCGGGCATATCTTATAAAAGGCAGCATATCCGTGGCTGTCATCGTCTCAAGGAGTTTCTTCCGCTTGTTCATCTCTATTATTATCATGTATATGCAGTAGACAATATTGCCCAAAAAGAGAGCAAGCATCACGTAAAGCCATGCGCCAATGCTCAGGGAACCGCTAAAGCTGTAGCCCACAGCGAAGGCGGCAAGCATGGCGGCGTATACGGCAGCGCAGATAAGGTTCATCTTACGGCGCTTGGTGTGGGTAGCCTCAATGTTGTAGATAGCCATCGAGAAAAGCGTGAAGCAAGGCAGGTAGACCAGCGCGTTGATGACGGCTCCCACAGCAGCGCCCGTGGCGCGGAAGCCGAAGTACATCTGCAGGAAGAAGTGTACCGCCATAAAAAGCAGGGCTGAGAATATCATCCAGCGCGACCACTCATACCGCCGGTTTATCCATCTCACGTGAAGACGCGTGACGGCAATGAAGAATGCGCAGATAAACATGAATATCAGACATGCAAACTGTAACAAATATAACATAACTCTTCTGGTATATATTAATCGTATCTTTCTCTGCGGATGCGCATCCGCTTGTTTTAAGATACGCAAAGTTACGCAAAAAACGGAAAAGCATAAAGAATAAAGAAAAGAAGTTGAGCGTTTTTCTTGCGAAAGAACCGCAACAATGCTGTTACAACGCCGTGGTAACGTTGTTACCGTTGCGCGGTAACGTTGTTACACCACTGCGGTAATGACGTTACACCACCGCGGTAATGGGCTGCAGCTCCACAAGGTTTGCATTTTTTGCATAAATAATTCATCGTTTTTCCCATTCGTGTTGTTTTATTTCATATATTTGCAAAATCTTTTATAGAAATAACAATCGTAAAGCAACGATGCGCAATCGTAAAGCAAACCGACAACTACTATTATCTATTATCAACCTAATAAACAAGACGTTATGAACAACATTCCATTAGTATTTTGGCTTATCCCGATAGCCAGCGTTGTAGCATTGGGAATGGCATGGTTCTTCTTCCGCTCGATGATGAACGAAGACGAAGGCACAGACAGAATGAAAGAGATAGCAGAGCACGTGCGCAAAGGCGCAATGGCTTACCTCAAGCAGCAGTACAAGGTTGTGACAATCGTGTTCGTGGTGCTCGCCATCGTGTTCGCGTTCATGGCTTATGTGCTTAAGGTGCAGAACCCGTGGGTGCCGTTCGCATTCCTCACCGGCGGTCTGTTCTCGGGCTTGGCAGGCTTCTTCGGCATGAAGACCGCAACCTACGCTTCGGCACGCACCGCAAACGGAGCCCGCACGAGTCTGGACAAAGGTCTGAAGATAGCCTTCCGCAGCGGCGCCGTTATGGGTCTCGTCGTTGTGGGCCTCGGACTGCTCGACATCGCCATCTGGTTTGTTGTTCTTAACGCCGTTTACGACGGAGAGGCTACCGCCCTCGTCACCATCACCACCACTATGCTCACCTTCGGTATGGGCGCTTCTACGCAGGCTCTCTTCGCCCGCGTCGGCGGAGGCATCTACACCAAGGCCGCCGACGTAGGAGCCGACCTCGTGGGCAAGGTGGAGGCTAACATACCCGAGGACGACCCGCGCAACCCCGCCACCATCGCCGACAATGTGGGCGACAACGTGGGCGACGTGGCTGGTATGGGAGCCGACCTCTACGAGAGCTACTGCGGCTCTATCCTGTCGACGGCTGCGCTCGGCGCAACGGCGTTCGCCATGAACGCAGACATGCAGCTGCGCGCCGTGATAGCGCCAATGGTGATTGCGTCTATCGGTATCTTCCTCTCGCTCATCGGCATCTTCCTCGTGCGCACCAAGGAGGGCGCAACGATGAAGGAACTGCTCCACTCGCTCGGTCTCGGCACCAACGTGAGTGCGGCGCTCATAGCCGTTGCCACCTTTATTATATTATACCTGCTGGGCATTGAGAACTGGCTCGGACTCTCGTTCTCGGTGATTAGCGGACTCGTGGCAGGCGTCGTAATCGGTCAGGCTACCGAATACTACACCTCGCACAGCTACACTCCGACACAGAAGATTGCGGAGGCTTCGCAGACCGGTCCCGCAACGGTTATTATAAAAGGTATAGGAACGGGCATGATATCAACGATGATACCCGTAGTGACCATCTCGGTAGCCATCATGCTCAGCTATCTCTGCGCCAACGGCTTCGATATGTCGCTCTCGGCTAAGTCGATAAGCACCGGTCTCTACGGCATCGGCATCGCTGCCGTGGGCATGCTCTCGACACTCGGCATCACTCTCGCCACCGACGCCTACGGACCTATCGCCGACAACGCCGGCGGCAACGCAGAGATGAGCGGACTGGGCAAGGAAGTGCGCGAGCGCACCGACGCTCTCGACGCTCTCGGCAACACCACAGCGGCTACGGGCAAGGGCTTCGCCATCGGTTCGGCGGCGCTTACGGCGCTGGCTCTGCTGGCTTCGTACATAGAGGAGATAAAGATAGCGATGATACGCGCCGTGGACAACGGCAAGCAGTATCTCGACGCAGCGGGCAACGTGTTCGACCCGACCAATGCAAGCACGATAGACTTCATAGAGTTCTTCCAGGTGAACCTCATCAATCCGAAGGTGCTCGTCGGAGCATTCCTCGGAGCCATGGCAGCCTTCCTGTTCTGCGGCCTCACGATGGGCGCAGTAGGTCGCGCTGCGGAGTCGATGGTGCAGGAGGTGCGCCGCCAGTTCCGCGAGATTAAGGGCATACTCGAAGGCAAGGCAACGCCCGACTACGGTCGTTGCGTGGAGATAAGCACACGCAGCGCACAGCGCGAGATGATTGTGCCGTCGCTCCTCGCCATCGTCATACCTATCGTCGTGGGCTTGGTGCTCGGCGTAGCCGGTGTGCTCGGTCTGCTCACGGGTGGCTTGGCGGCAGGCTTCACGCTCGCCGTGTTCATGTCCAACTCGGGCGGCGCATGGGACAACGCGAAGAAGATGATTGAGGAAGGCCACTTCGAAGGCAAGGGCAGCGACAACCACAAGGCCACCATCGTAGGCGACACCGTGGGCGATCCGTTCAAGGACACCTCAGGACCGTCACTCAACATCCTCATCAAGCTCATGTCGATGGTGAGCATCGTGATGGCTGGTCTTACCATCGCCTTCTTGTAACGTAAGGGATTATTGGGCTAAAAACAGAAAGCCCCAGCAAATAAAAACGTTTGCCGGGGCTTTCTTTTTAACTAATAATTGGCATGAAACAAAATATTAATGCTTTTTTATTAACTTTCTCATTTATTTAGTTTAATTTTGCAAAACGAAAGGAAATAACAACCATCTAACTAAATTTTTGTGTAATATGAAAAAGTTCCTCCTTACTTTTGCTATGCTGATAGTAGCTGTCAGCTCGGCATTGGCACAGGTTACGACCTCTGCGTTATCAGGAAAAGTTTCGCTTCAGAGCAACGGCGAGTCGCTTATCGGCGCTGTTGTGCAGGCTGTGCATGAGCCTTCGGGCACACGCTACGCCACAGCGACTAACATCGACGGACGCTATACCATCCAGGGTATGCGTGTCGGCGGTCCGTACAAGGTGACTGTTAGCTACATCGGCTACACCAAGAAGAACATTACGGGCATCACTCTGCAGCTCGGTGAGACCTACAACCTCAACGTGAACATGAGCGAAGACCAGAACGAGCTGGGCGAGGTAGTAGTAAGCGCAAAGGGTTCGAAGTTCGCAGGCGAGAAGACTGGTGCAACAACCAACATCTCGCAGACACAGATGCAGAACATTCCGACCATCAACCGCAGCATCTCTGACATCGCACGCCTCTCGCCGTACGCTAACGGCATGAGCTTCGCAGGCGGTGACGGACGTTCTACAAACTTCACACTCGACGGTGCGAACCTCAACAACAACTTCGGTCTGACATCCAAGCTCCCGGGCGGCGGCAATCCTATCTCTATGGACGCCATCGACGAGGTGCAGGTAGTGGTTTCGCCGTATGACGTGCGCCAGACCAACTTCATCGGCGGCGGCATCAACGCCGTAACAAAGTCGGGTACGAACACCTTCAAGGGTTCGGCATACATCTACTACAACAACGAGAACATGCACGGCAACCGCGTTGACGACGCCGACCTCGGCGAGCGCGGCAAGAACCGCACAACGACATACGGCTTCACCCTCGGTGGCCCGATCGTGAAGGACAAGCTCTTCTTCTTCGCCAACGCCGAATATACAAAGGTGCCGGGCGTAGCTAACCGCTGGGCTCCGTCTGAGAACGGCAAGGCTGACATCGACAAGTACATCTCTCGCACAAAGAAGAGCGACCTCGACCGCGTCGCTCAGTTCCTTAAGGAAAAGTACGGCTACAACCCGGGTTCTTACACCAACTGGGGCGCCGACGAGCACAACCTCAAGTTGCTCGGCCGCATCGACTGGAACATCACCAACGACCACCATCTTGCAGTGCGCTTCAACCACACAGCCAACAAGATGTGGAACGCGCCTAACGGCAACTCGTCTGACACGGGCTACCGTCTGCGCAACATGGACCGCCTCTCGCAGTACTCGATGTCGTTCTCAAACTCTATGTACTCAATGGAGAACAACGTGACATCTGTAACTGCCGACCTCAACAGCCGCTTCGGCGACAAGTTCGCCAACCAGTTGCTCTTCACATATACAGACATGAAGGACGGACGCGGTTCTGACTCTTCTATCTTCCCGTTCGTCGACATCATGAACGGCTACGAGACTCTCGCCGACGGTACCGTTAAGCAGGACCTCTCGCCGTATATGAGCTTCGGCTACGAGCTCTTCTCTTACAACAACCAGGTGAAGAACAAGGTGCTCAGCCTTACCGACAACTTCACATGGTATGCTGGCAACCACAAGGTGACAGCGGGCTTCAACTTCGAGCATCAGCTTGCTAACAACGCATACATGCGCGGCGGCACAGGCTACTACCGCTACCGCTCGCTCGACGACTTCCTCACCGGCGCTGCGCCTGAGACCGTGGGCCTCGCTTACGGCTACAACGGAGCTACAAGCCCTGCATCAGAGGTTAAGTTCAACCAGTATGGCATCTACCTGCAGGACGAGTGGAACGTGAACGACCGCCTGAAGCTCACCGGCGGTATCCGCTTCGATAACATCGCCTTCGACGACGACGACATCATGACCAACAACGCCATCAAGGCGCTCGACTTCGGCGGAAAGCACATCGACACCGGTATGTGGCCGAAGAGCAACATTCAGATTTCGCCGCGCGTAGGCTTCGTATGGGACGTGCTGGGCAACAAGAGCCTCAAGGTGCGTGGCGGTACTGGTCTGTTCGCAGGCCGTCTGCCGTTGGTATTCTTCACCAACATGCCGAGCAACTCGGGTATGATTCAGCAGAACCCGTTCAACGCTGTTACAAAGTACAACAGAGACGGCACAGTGAAGTCGTCTGACCCGCTGCTCAACAACTTCAAGGGCGGACTCGTAACCGACCGCGACAAGATTCGCGAACTGCTCGGTGCGCCGGCAAGCATCACTCCTGACGACGGCACTCTGGCAAGAACAATCGGCGGCGTAGACCGCAACTTCAAGATGCCGCAGGTATGGAAGTCGTCACTCGCTGTAGACTATCAGGTGCCGGTTAGCTTCCCGATGACACTCACAGCAGAGTTCATCTACACAAAGAAGATCACCGACGTGATGCTGAAGAACTACAACATCAAGGACGACACTTCTGAGTGGGAACACCTCAACGGTGCTGACAACCGCCTCGTTTATCCGAAGAACTTCACATACTACTCGAACATCAACGATGCGTGCGTGCTCACCAACACTCACAAGGGATACGGCTACACCTTCAACATCACAGCTACAGCCGAGCCGCTGAAGAACCTCAACGTGATGGCTGCCTACACACACACCGTGATGAAGGAGGTATCGGGTATGCCGGGTAGCAACGCTTCTTCTGCATGGTCGGGTCTGTACACCATCAACGGTCCTAACTTCTCTAAGGTGCAGAACTCACAGTACGTCATACCAGACCGCATCATCGCTAACGTAAGCTACAAGTATGCCAAGGATCACTTCAGCCTCTTCTACACTGGCTACTCTCCGTCGGGCTACAGCTTCCTCTACAACGGCGATATCAACGGCGACGGCATCAAGAACGACTTGATGTACATACCGAGAAACGACTCTGAAATCAACTTCGTAAGCGACGCCGACCGCCAGGCATTCTGGAAGTTCGTAGAGCAGGACAAGTATCTGAAGAACCACAAGGGTGAGTACGCAGAGGCTTATAGCGCTCGCGCTCCATTCATCCACCGCTTCGACTTCCGTTGGGCACACGACTTCGACGTGAAGATAGGCAACACACGCAACCGCCTGCAGCTCAGCCTCGACATCATGAACGTAGGCAACCTCTTCAACTCGAAGTGGGGCGTAGCCAAGAACATGGGCAGCTGCAACAACGGCCAGGTTCTGAAGGTGAACAAGGTGGAGAACAACACACCGGTGTTCAGCATGATGAAGGTGAACGGCGAGTATGCTACAAAGACCTGGAACTTCAACCACAACTACGACCAGTGCTGGAAGATGCAGATCGGTATCAAGTACACATTCAACTAATTCATAACAGACAGATATGAGAAGGATAATCGTTGTCCTTTCGCTATTACTTTGTTCGCTGGCAAGCTCGCTTGCCGGCGAACATCGTATTGTGATAGTCTCTCTCGACGGTTGCCGCTGGGACTATCCGCAGATGTACCACACGCCGTTCCTCGACAAGCTCGGACACGACGGCGTGCAGGCTGTGATGCAGCCCTCGTTCCCCTCGTCTACCTTCCCCAACCACTACACGCTCGCCACCGGCCTCGTGCCCGACCACCACGGCATCATCGCCAACGTGTTCTACCACAAGGCTACCAACACTACCTTCGCTTTAGGCAAGAACCAGAACGACCCTGCCTACTGGGGCGGCGACCCGATATGGCTCACCGCAAAACGTCAGGGCAAGCGCGTGGGCGTGGTCTACTGGCCTGGCTCCGACGTGGCTATCAAGGGCGAATATCCCGACTACTGGCACAGCTACGCCAAGAAGCCGCTGCTGACGTATGTGGAGCGCGTGGCGAAGATTGAGGAGATGCTGAAGATGCCTGCCGACAAGCGTCCGCAGCTCATCATGGCTTACTTCGACGAGCCCGACCACAGCGGACACGCCTTCGGACCGGAGAGCCCTGAGACGCGCAAGCAGGTGGAGGCGCTCGACGGTCTGCTCAGCCAGCTCTGGAACGACATACAGCGCATGCCCGACGCTGCCGACATCGACCTCATTGTGACTGCCGATCACGGCATGGCGCGTCTCTCCAACGAGCGCATCATACGTCTCGACAAAGTGCTCGACAAGTCGTGGTACGAGCGCCTCGTAACGGGCTTCCCCACAATGGTGTTCGCCAAGAAGGGCTGCGAGGGCAAGATTCTGAAGGCACTCAACGCCGTGCCTCACCTCAGGGCGTACCGCAAGGCTGAGGTGCCGGAATATCTGCACTTCGGCACGAACGAGAACATCGGCGACATCGTGGTGCTCAGCGACATCGGATTCGTCACGAGCGAGCACGACCGCACCATAGCCGGTGCGCACGGCTTCGACCCTACGTACAGCGACATGCACGTGCTGTTCCGCGCCTGTGGTCCCGACTTCCGCAAGGGCTACACCCGCGAGTCTACCTTCCGCAACGTGAACGTCTACCCTCTCCTCGCCCATCTGCTCGGCATCACACCCTCGCCGTCGGATGGCAGTCTGGAGGAAGTGAAGGATATGCTTGCGGAGTAATAAAAAGTCAGGTTTTATAAAAACAAAAAACCATTTATATGATTATGAAACATATCATAACATCATGCTTGATTGCGATAAGCGCAATGACCGCTTACGCTCAGCACACTCCAGTTTATCTGGACGAGACACAGCCAATGGAGCTGCGCATTGATGACGCCCTCTCGCGTATGACTCTTCAGGAAAAGATACGCGTCATACATGCACAGAGCAAATTCTCATCTGCCGGAATACCGCGATTGGGATTTCCCGACTTCTGGACAGACGACGGCCCTCACGGTGTGCGCCCTGACGTATTATGGGACGAATGGGAGCAGGCAGGACAGACCAACGACTCATGCGTGGCGTTCCCTGCGTTGACCTGTCTCGCTGCCACATGGAACCCAGACCTCGCCACACTCTACGGCAAGAGTCTTGGCGAAGAAGCCCTCTATCGTGGCAAGGACATGATTCTCGGACCGGGCGTCAACATCTATCGCACTCCGCTCGGCGGACGCAACTTCGAGTATATGGGCGAAGACCCTTACCTGGCGGCTACGATGGTGGTGCCTTACATACAGGGTCTGCAGTCGAACGGTGTTTCGGCATGCGTGAAGCATTACTGTCTGAACAATGAAGAGGAATATCGTAACCAGGTGAACGTCGTAGTAAGCGACCGCGCTCTGCATGAGATCTATCTGCCGGCGTTCAAGGCTGCCGTGGAGCAAGGCAAGGTTTGGGCCATTATGGGTGCATACAACCTTTACAAGAACGAGCACAACTGCCACAACCAGTACACGCTCAACCGCATACTGAAGGGCGAATGGGCGTTTGACGGCGTGGTGGTGAGCGACTGGGGCGGATGTCACGACACCGACCAGGCGGTGAAGAACGGGCTGGACATTGAGTTCGGAACATGGACCAACGGCCTTTCAGCAGGAACAAGCAACGCTTATGACAACTATTATCTTGCCACACCATATATCAATGGTATAAAGAGCGGCAAATACACCACCCGAGAACTCGACGACAAGGTGCGCCGTGTGCTGCGACTCTTCTTCCGCACGACGATGAACCGTCAGCGTCCGCACGGCTTCCTTTGTTCAGAATCGCACTACGAGGCTGCCCGCCAGATTGCTGACGAGGGCATCGTGCTACTACAGAACCGCAACAACGTGCTGCCTATCGACCGCAACAAGGCGAAGCGCATACTTGTTGTGGGCGAGAATGCCATCAAGATGATGACCGTCGGCGGCGGTTCGTCATCGCTGAAGGTGCAGCGCGAGACACTTCCACTCGACGGACTGCGAGCACGACTTGGAGGTACGGCAGAGATTGACTATGCACGCGGATACGTCGGAGACGTGACGGGCGAATACAACGGAGTGGAAACGGGACAAAACCTGAAGGACGACCGCTCCGCCGACCAACTCATCGCCGAGGCTGTGGAGAAAGCAAAGGATGCCGACTATGTCATTATGGTGGGCGGACTGAACAAGTCGGACTATCAGGACTGCGAAGGACACGACCGCAAGCAGTATGAGTTGCCATACGCGCAGAACCGACTCATCGAAGCACTTGCCAAGGTAACCAACCGCCTCATCTACGTAAACGTGTCGGGCAACGCCGTGGCAATGCCTTGGCGAGACAAGGTGGCAGCCATCGTACAGAGCTGGTTCATAGGTTCGGAAGCAGGCAACGCCATCGCCGACGTGCTGACAGGCGACGCCAATCCGAGCGGCAAGCTGCCGTTCACATGGTATGGAAGCCTCAACGACTGTGGCGCTCACGCTCTGAAAACATATCCTGGCACGTGGCGAACCACCGACGACAAGACAGTTGGTTTTGACAAGGTAATCGACGAAGAATATAAGGAAGGCATATATGTGGGCTACCGCTGGACGGAGAAGAAACACATCAAACCGACATTTGCTTTCGGACACGGACTGAGTTACACATCATTCAGCATCAGCGCCCTGCGACAGTCGGCAAAAGAAATGACTCGCGACGGCAAATTGACGTTCACCGTAACCGTCAAGAACACCGGCACAAAGCGTGGCGCAGAGACCGTACAGCTCTACATAAAGGACGTGAAAGCATCGGTAGACCGTCCTGTAAAGGAGCTGAAAGGCTTCAAGAAGGTATGGCTCAACCCCGGCGAACAGCAGGACGTAGACATCACCATCGACAATGCAGCTCTTTCTTTCTACGACGAAACGTCAAGTGCATGGAAATCGGAGAACGGCGTGTTTGAGGCTCTCATAGGAAACGCCTCTGACAACACACCATTAAAAGCACGCTTCACACTTAGATAAAACTGCGTGAGGCAGACAGACACGCCGCACAACAAAGCAGAATCGTACAAATTCAAAACAAAAAAACATCATTTCACAAGAGGTATGACCACAATAGGCATACCTCTTTTTTTATTTTGCATAGTGTAAAACGACATCAGCAGAACATAACGACTATCGAACAACACAGAATAACAATATATTTTAAGCTCTTAAACGATGAGAAACATGAACTGCTTCTTAAAACGACGGTCATGATTAACGTCAATGTCTATGTTAATTATACTCAACACTTTCAACTTTTCGGAAGAAAGTGTTGAGTATGCTTCACACTTTTATTATTTTTGCAAGAAACGTAAACACAAGAAATCTATATAATTATATAATAATGATAGAAAGCATCATAGTAGCAATAGTGGCAGCCATCATCATCGGCGTGGTGGCGTATTCTTACAGCAAGAGAATAGCAGACCTTAAGGATGTGCACAACAAGCAAATCGCCGAACTGAAAGAGGCGCACGAGAAGCAGATTGCTGAACTGAAAGAGGCGCAGACAGCACAGCTCGAACAGCTGAAGGCGGCGCAGGCGGCGCAACTCGAGCAGGTGAAGGAGGGTCAACAGAAGCAGATAGAGGCACTCAGAGAGATGAACCGCGAGCAGGTGGAGAGTCAGATGAAGCTCATACGTGAGCAGATGCAGACCACATCGGAGGAGATTCTGAAGCGACGTCAGGACGAGCTGGGCGAGCGCAACAAGGAGCAGGTGTCGAAGATAATCGACCCACTCACACAAAGCCTGAAGAGCATGCGCGAGGCGTTCGACAAATCGAAGGAACAGCAGAACGAAGCGCTCACGCGTCTCGATGCTACGATAAAGGTGAACATGGAGAAGAGTGCGGCGCTGGGCGAGACTGCCGACCGGCTGACACGTGCGCTCACCGGAGAGGTGAAGGTGCAGGGCAACTTCGGTGAGCTGAAGCTGAAGCAGCTGCTCGAAGACC
>ERZ1031798.265-NODE-265-length-14314-cov-11.955747_pt1 | contig 14314 bp, 9 predicted proteins | sample MGYA00517882_ERZ1031798 | MGnify/ENA primary metagenome ERZ1031798 (study PRJEB33719, sample SAMN04261244) | wastewater metagenome | biome: rural village; feature: human; material: feces | host: Homo sapiens | place: El Salvador | collected 2013-01-07 ...
ATGGATAAGGTGCTGCTTGAAGGTCATCGGATCAGAGAGATAATCCGCATTGGTGCGGCTCCATAGAAGCGAGTGACGGGAGAGATAATAATACTTGCTGCCGTGTCTGAAGACTATGCTGCTCTTATATATCGAGCCGCAGGAATCGATTACCTCGCCATTGCGCAGATATATATGCGCATTCCCGCCTTTCGTTGTCCACGCCGTGTCGTTCCTGACCACCTCTTCACAACGTACGCTGTCTGACAAAGGCTGGTCAACAACAAACTGACGGGCATGTGTGCCCAACGGCAAAAGCGCTAACATGAACATCATCATGAGCGCACGGAGAAGTCTGTGTACTGTCTGGTTCATGATTATTCCTTCTTTATAACCTCAAGGCGGAAGCCTCCCTTCGACGGGTCGGGCTGTGACGGCTCGCTGGCTGCAGGCTGTGCCTCCTCGGTTGGCTTGTTTCTTACTGAATGCGATGCAGAACTTGTGTTGGTTGAGCTACTTGAACTGTACGAACCGTTGGAGTTGTCCGTCTTGCGGGTTCTCTGTGACTTGCGGTTCTTCTTGCTTTGCTTAGGTTTTGATATGACGGTCTGAACGTCCACCTTCTCATTGCTGCCCGCACGCAAGAGCGACATAGCCAATGACGTGGAGTCGGATGTCTGCACGGACCCTCCCATTCTGACTGCTTCCTGTGCGACAAGCAAGCGTATGACGCTACTGTCATTTGTCTGCGGATCAGAATTTCTCAGATAGACGTAACATCCCTCGGAAGCTATCTCGAGACTTCCTTTAAGATTCTCTTTCACCAGACCACCTGCCTTGCTTATCATGAGGCGTGCCTCAACAGAGTCGCCATAGACGGTATCAACAATTAAGGTTGTCGGCATTCCGCCAGTCTCTCCATTCCATTCCGTTCTTAGCCACTTGGCATAATCGTACGGCTTGGGAGCCGTGGCATGCGACCACCCTGCTGCCATTGCCACGCAGATGCCTATGAGCAGCATAACGCCGACCGCATAACCTATCATGTCACGGCTGAAGTGTGTGCCATCATTGCCATCTCCTCCATGCCCGCTGTTACCCGTCGGACGGGACGAAGGACCCGTCGTAGTATGCGGTCTGTTATTAGTGGCTGGACGGGGCGAGCTTGTAGGCTGAGGTCTGTTATTAGTGGCTGGATGGGGCGAGCTTGTAGGCTGAGGGCTGTTATTAGTGACTGGACGAGGCGAGCTTGTAGGCTGAGGCCTGTTATTATTTCTTACCGGACCTCCACACTTGTTCTTCATGTATGCCACAAACTGTCGGAGCGTTGCCTCATCCGTACCATAAAGCTCTCGCGACATACTTCTGAAGTTCTTGCTTGCCAGCACTATGTCACGGTTATTGTTATGTAGCTTGTCCGAATCGCTAAGCAGTTTGACCTGTCTCTCCACCCTATTCTTCAGGTCGTCACTAAAAGCAGCGTTGCGCCATAAATTACATAAGGTATCGAACGCGTTCTGTTCTTGGGGAGAAAGGTCGTCATAGCTTCCCTCCAGGGAAGCGGCGCCCTCCTCCCACTTCGTGACGCGCATTTTAAAAATGTGTTCGTCCATTACTTAAACTTATTCGGTCTTTAATAATGTTGTTTTATTCGACGGTTGCCTTTCCTATCATGTTCTTTGATACAGCGAGTTCCTCCGCCGACTTAACGCCCTCAATCTTGAGTGTGAAGTCGAGAGCCTCATCAGCCACGTTGGCATGAACGCTGAGAATGCCCTCTTCGTCCACTGAGAACACAACGTCAATCTGCGTGCCCTTAGGCCATTCGCGTGTAATGGCCAGATAACGGTCCTCCAGCATCGTGCAGAAACGCTCCTCTACAGCCGACTCTGTCTCGGGATTGGTGAAGTCGCTCTCAAACACTTTATTGGTAATGGTCTTCTGACCGTCATACATCGTAAGGAACGATGCAGTAGCCTTTGTCGGCAACGAGGTGTTGGCAAAGATAAGGTTGCGCACCATCGCTGTGCCATCGTCTCCGGTATAATCAGTGCCGTAGGTCTTACTCGTCACATTCACGACGCGAGTCTGCGGACCCTTCATACGATCAGGAGGACATTCAATGGCTCCTGCAATATATTCCTCCACAGCATCTCTGTATGCCTTGTTGAGTGCATAGATGGCAGCACCCTTTGCCACACACTGGTCAGGGTCAGTAAGCTTGGCGTCGCATCCGAACTCGGCGTCAATGCGCTGCTTCACCTGCGGCATACGGCTCGAACCACCAACGAGGAGGAACTCCAGTTCGCTCTGATATCCCTTTGCCCTTGCTTCGTCAATCACCTTATGCGTAGCGTCGATGGTCTGCTCAAGGAATGGAGAGGTAAGTGCGTCAAACAACTCACGTGTGATCTCGAAGCGAGCCGACTGTCCGTCATACTGTATGTTGCACTTTACGGATGTCTTGGCTGAAAGCTGCTTCTTCTTCACTTCTGCCTCAAGGAGAAGCGTATACTTGAGTTCTTCGTCGTCCATAGTATATGAGCCGCCGGTCTGCTCATTAAACTGTGCCAGCATGTAGTTGGCAAGCTCCGTATCCCAGTCAACACCGCCGAGGTGATGGTCGCCGCCCGTGGCAATAACCTTGATGGCACCGCCGTTCACATTGATGATGGTAACGTCGAAGGTGCCGCCACCGAGGTCATATACGAGGACCGTCTTGCGCTCTGTGGTCTTCATGCCGTAAGAGATGGCTGCAGCAGTAGGCTCATTGATGATGCCGAGGACATTGAGTCCGGCTATCTCGCCTGCCTGCTTGGTCTGCATACGCTCTTTTGTTCCGAAATAAGCGGGACATGTTATCACTACGTCAGTGATGGGTTCGGGATTGTCGCCAAGGTCATTGGCGTCCTTCACAAGCTTCTTAAGGATAAGAGCCGAAATCTCTGCCGGGTCCATGTGGTACGGAAACTTGTTGGACGACTTGTCGAAATCAGCGTCCACACCCATCGAGCGCTTCACGAAGCTCACGCAGTTCTGCGGCTCGGTAGAGAGCATTCCCTTTGCCTCATTGCCGACTATGGCCTTTTCCTTATTCTCAAAGTATACCACAGAGGGAGTGGTGGTTCCGCCGTCAAAGTTGGTAAGCACAACTGCCTGGTCAAACTTGTCCACCTGTGCTATACAGCTATATGTTGTTCCGAGGTCGATGCCATAAACGGCACGTGATTTGTCTTCTGCCATAATAATAATGTTTTGTAAAGGTTTAAAAGATTATTGTTGTTTAATGATTTACTGTTTAAGGCGATACACCACAATACGGGCTGGGCGGATAATGCGTCCGCTTTCGTCGTCGCGGAATCCTTCCGCTATGCATTCTGACACGGTATTGGCCTTTTCCTCCTCCGTGGTGTCAATCACACGGATGGCTTTGTGCTCCTTCGGCTTGTAAGGCGAGCCCGGTTCGGGAGCGAATGCCGTAAGCGAATACTCGTCTTCCAGCATATCCTTCACGTAGAGCATGCCGCCGTCCACGAGCTTCTTCATCGCCTCCGCGTCGAAAGCCTCATCAGACGGATTGAAGCGGGCACTGGTTTGCGCCATGCGTTCATATATGCTGATAATGTTAAGGGCGTATCCGCGCTTGATGTCAGTGATGAGTCCGGCACGCATCTTCTGCAGTTCGTCATGCAGGTCACGTATTAGTTTCTCCTGATAGACCGCTGTGTCTATCTTCTCAGCGAGACCATCAATCGAACCTTTCATCTCAGACAAGGATTTCATTACGGCTTCTGTGTTGTCTGGCTTTTCTTCAGCAGCAGAAGCGTTGTCTGCTGGTTTCTCTTCAGCAACGGCATCTGCCGGCTTCTCTTCGGGAGCGGAAGTTTGAGGTGAGGTCTCTGGCGTAGAAGTTGTCGCAGGCTGAGTGTCGGCAGGATGCCCTGCAGCACGGAGCGACTGTACCTCCGCAAGCAGTTCTGCCACCTGCTTCTTTATAGCACTCACATCCTCTTTAAGGTTGGTGAGTTCGTCATTCGGACTGAATAATCCCATAATTACATAGGTTTTAGGTTTGACATTCATTGCATAACACGATTCGGAAAATGTCGCAAATCGGTGTTTACGATTGCAAAAATAGGACAAGATATATGAAAACCACGCGTCAAACGTACAATTTTACCGATTGACATGCAAATTTATATAGATTGACAGATAATTTACAGATTGAAACAACATCAAACAAAACAAGCCAAACGTCATACGAAAAGTACCTAATGATAGTAGAGCATAAAAAAGAGTTGGGAGTTGATAGTTATGATATGTCAAACAACATAACTATCAACTCCCAACTCTCAAATATCATATATATATCATTACTCCAGATACGTGTAGCCGTAGAGTCCTGAGCGGTAATTGCTGAGGAATTCCTTTCCCTCTTCGAGCGAAATCTTTCCTGCCTTGACGCTCTTCGTCACCCAGATTTCGAGCTGGCGCACGAGCTTCTTGGGATTATACTGCACGTAGTCGAGCACTTCCTCAACGGTCTCGCCGTCGAAAATCTGGTCAATCTTGTATGTATTGTCCTTTACAGAGATGTGCACGGCGTTGGTGTCGCCGAAGAGATTGTGCATGTCGCCGAGGATTTCCTGATATGCTCCCACAAGGAATACGCCGAGGTAATAGTCCTCGTTCTTGCGGATGGGATGTACGGGAAGCACGTGCGACGCCTGACGGTTGGTAACAAAGTTGGCTATCTTACCGTCCGAATCGCAGGTGATGTCCTGCAGCGTGGCGTTGCGTGTGGGACGCTCGTCGAGGCGCTGGATGGGGACGATAGGGAACAGCTGGTCAATGGCCCATGCGTCCGGGAGCGACTGGAAGAGCGAGAAGTTGCAGAAATACTTGTCGGCAAGCAGCTTGTCCAGTCCGCGAAGCTCCTCGGGAGTATGCTTCAGCGACTTCGCCATGCTGTTTACCTCGCGGCAAACGCTCCAGTACATGCTCTCTATCTCGGCACGGGTACGGAGGTCTACGATGCCGTGTGAGAAGAGGTCGAGCGCTTCGTCGCGTATCTGCTCGGCGTCATGCCAGTCCTCCAGCATTGTGCGGGGATTGAGGTTGTCCCATATCTCGTAAAGGTCCTTCACCAGCTGGTGATCTGTCTCCGCCGGTTCAAAATCCTCGCGCATCTGCGGCAGCGTGGTGGTCTCGAGCACGTCGATGATAAGCACGGAGTGATGGGCTGACAACGAACGTCCGCTCTCGGTGATAAGGTTGGGATGAGGTATCTCATGCTTGTCGGCAGCCTCGACGAAAGTATATACGCAGTCGTTGACATACTCCTGGATGGAGTAGTTGACGGAGCTTTCCGAGCTTGACGAACGTGTGCCGTCATAGTCGACGCCAAGTCCGCCGCCACAGTCTACGAAGTCGATGTTATAGCCCATCTTATGCAGCTGTACGTAGAAGTTGGCTGCTTCGCGCAACGCAGTCTGGATGCGACGAATCTTCGTAATCTGCGAACCGATGTGGAAGTGGATGAGACGTATGCAGTCGTGCAGTCCCTTATCGTCGAGAGTCTTCAGAGCCTGAAGCAGTTCTGACGCTCTCAGACCGAACTTCGATGCGTCGCCTCCGCTCTCCTGCCACTTGCCCGATCCTGAAGAAGCGAGCTTGATGCGGATGCCAATGTTAGGCTTGACGCCAAGCTTCTTGGCAGCAGCGGCGATAAGACCAATCTCGTTCATCTTCTCCACGACGAGGAAGATGCGCTTTCCCATCTTCTGTGCGAGCAGAGCCAGCTCGATGTAGCTCTGGTCCTTATATCCGTTGCAGACGATGATGGAGTCGCTCTGGCACTGTACGGCGATTACGGCGTGGAGCTCGGGCTTAGAACCGCACTCCAGTCCGAGATTGAACTTGCGTCCGTGCGAGATGATCTCCTCCACGACGGGCTGCATCTGGTTCACCTTAATAGGATAGACGATGAAGTTCTCCCCCTTGTAGTTGTATTCCTCCGCCGCTTTCTTGAAGCATGACGATGTCTTCTCGATGCGGTTGTCGAGGATGTCGGGGAATCTCAGCAGTACGGGAGGCGTGACGTCGCGCAACTGGAGTTCGTCCATCACGTCACGCAGGTCAATCTGGACGTTGTCCTTACACGGCGTCACATACATGTCGCCACGGTCATTGACACCGAAATAGGATGTTCCCCATCCGTTTATGTTGTAGAGTTCGCGGGAATCTTCAATGGTCCATTTCTTCATTTCTTTCTATTCTTGGTTTTAAGGGGTTGTTTCTTTAAACGGTTTGTATTTTGGTTCAGTATGTTATTGAACTTTTGCAAGTTCTGTATGTTATTTATCCAACAACGCACGCAGTTCCTTGACGGTATCGTTAATCTTTTCGAAGTTGTCGAGCAGGTCCACGTTGAAGGTGTATTGCGCTTTCTGATAGAACTGTTCGCGGTGTGCGAGCTGTTCCACGATGAACTTCTCCACCTCCTCCGGCGTCTTGTTGAGCAGCAGGGGGCGCACGGCGCGTCCCATCTTGAGGTGTTCGTGGAGCACTTCGGGCGAAGCCTTCAGATAAACCACCTGCGCCTGGGCGTTCATATAGTCGATGTTGTCGTAGAAGCAGGGCGTTCCACCGCCGCACGACACCACCACATTCTCAAATTCCGCCACCTCATGCAGCATGTTATGCTCGATGCGTCTGAAGCCTTCCTCGCCCGACTCATCGAATATCTGCTTCACGGTGCGTCGCATCCGCGTCTCGATATACCAGTCGAGGTCGTAGAAGGGAAGTCCGAGAGCCTTGGCAAGCGCCTTTCCTACGGTGGTCTTGCCGGCTCCCATATAACCTATAAGGATAATGCGTGTCATTATATAGTATATGCTTACTTCTTCTTAGCCGCTGCTCTCTTCTTGGGAGCCGGCGGGTTCTTGATGATTTCCATACATTCGTCGTATGTCAGTTCGGCTGCCTTCTGATGCAATTCACGCGGAATGCGATAGTTCTTGCCGTCGTAAGCGATGTATGGTCCGTAGCGTCCGTTGAGCACTTCCAGCTTGTCGTCCTCCTCGAAGGTCTTCAGATGGCGCTCTGCCTCAGCCTTGCGCTTCTCCTCTATCAGCTCAATGGCTCGCTCAAGCGTCACTGCCATCGGGTCTTCGGTCTTCGGGATGGACACGTACTTGCCGTCGTGCTGTACGTAAGGACCGAAGCGTCCTGCACCTACGCTGACCGTCTTACCCTCGAACTCGCCGAGAGTGCGCGGGAAACGGAACAGCTCGAGCGCCTCTTCCAGGGTGATGGTTTCCATGCTCTTGTCCGAAGGAAGCTGTGCAAAGCGCGGCTTCTCCTCGTCATCGGCTGCACCAATCTGCACCACGGGTCCGTAACGGCCTATCTTTACGAAGACGGGATGTCCGCTCTTCGGGTCTGTGCCGAGCTGACGTTCACCTGCCTTGTGCTCCGTGCGGGCGTTCATCACCTTGTCAACGGTAGGCTCAAACTCCTGGTCGAAGTGGCGCATCATGTCTGTCCACTCCTCCTTGCCGTCGGCAATCTGGTCGAACTGCTGCTCCACCTTGGCGGTGAAGTTATAGTCCATGATGGTGGGGAAGTTCTCGATGAGGAAGTCGTTCACAACGATGCCGATGTCTGTCGGGAGAAGCTTGCCCTTCTCGTTGCCAGCCATCTCCACCTTGCGTGTCTGCGTGACCTTGAGTCCGCGGAGCGTGTCAATGACATAACCTCTCTCCTCGCCTTTCTTATCGCCCTTCACCACGTACTCGCGCTGCTGAATGGTGGAGATGGTCGGGGCGTATGTTGACGGACGGCCGATGCCAAGCTCTTCGAGTTTGTGTACGAGGCTTGCCTCAGTGTAGCGTGACGGGCCCTGTGAATAACGCTCTGTGGACGTAATCTCGCGGCGTGTGAGCACGTCGCCCTCCTTGATGACGGGCAGCATGTGCGAGAACTCGTCTGCAGAAGATTCGTCCTCATCGTCTGACGACTCGCGGTAAACCTTGAGGAAACCGTCAAACTTCACCACTTCACCGTTGGCAATAAAGTGCTCCTCAATGCTTCCGGTGGTGCTGTCGGCGGGTTTGTCAGCCACGATGCTGATGGTGGTCTTCTCTATCTGAGCCTCAGCCATCTGGCTGGCAGCTGTGCGTTTCCATATAAGATCGTAGAGACGGCGCTCCTGTGCGGTTCCTTCCACGGTGGTGTTGCTCATATATGTGGGGCGGATGGCCTCGTGTGCCTCCTGCGCTCCCTTAGAGTGGGTGTGGAAATTGCGCGGTGAGCTGTATTCCTCGCCGTAGAGCTTCACAATCTCTTCCTTGGCTGCACTGATGCAGAGCTGCGAGAGATTGACGCTGTCAGTACGCATGTATGTGATAAGACCGTTCTCATAGAGGCGCTGCGCCACCATCATGGTCTGCGAAACGGAGAATCCGAGCTTGCGGGCTGCCTCCTGCTGGAGGGTGGATGTGGTGAACGGCGCTGCGGGATAACGCTTCAGCGGCTTCTTCGTAACGGTCTCCACGCGGAACGTGGCGTCCTTACACTTGTCGAGGAAAGCCATCGCTTCGTCGTGTGTGGTGAAGCGCTTGTCCAGCTCTGCCTTCACTTCCTGCTGCGATCCGTCCGCATTGGTGATGGCGAAGATGGCGTTAATGCGATAGTAAGGCTCTGTATGGAACTGCTGTATCTCGCGCTCACGCTCTACGATAAGGCGCACGGCTACCGACTGTACGCGTCCAGCCGAGAGTGCCGGCTTCACCTTTCGCCAGAGTACGGGCGAGAGCTTGAAGCCCACGATGCGGTCGAGCACGCGGCGGGCCTGCTGTGCGTTCACGAGGTTCATGTCCAGATGGCGCGGGTTTTCGATGGCCGCGAGAATGGCAGGCTTCGTGATCTCATGGAAGACAATGCGGTTGGTGGATGCCTCGTCCAGTCCGAGCACCTCGCAAAGGTGCCATGAGATGGCCTCTCCCTCGCGGTCCTCATCGGATGCGAGCCAAACCTTAGTGGCTTTCTTGGCGTTTTCTCTCAAAGTCTTTACGAGCGCTTCCTTGTCCTTTGGTATGACGTAAGCGGGCTGGAGTGTATCTTTATCTATGCTCAGTTCCTTCTTCTTAAGGTCTCTGATATGTCCATACGAGGACATGACTTTATAGTCGGAGCCAAGGAATTTCTCAATGGTCTTTGCCTTCGCAGGGCTCTCGACAATAACTAAGTTGTCTTGCATGTTGTTGATTTCGTTTTATAATTTCGGCACAAAAGTAAGCTTTTTTTTTCTTATACCTTATTATATAGAGAAATTTTATAAAATTTTAGAAATAAAGCCGGAACAAGAATAAAGCAAAATCGCAGTTTAGCGGTGAGACGAATTAAGCGAATTATAGGATAAGGGTTACAAGCTTCCGTGACAAACTTAGGAGGCTATGGCGTCTCGCCATAGTCACGCACCCACAATAGACGGTCCCGCTTTGCGGAACCAAGAGAGGGTGAGAGGATGCTTATCCCACAGCTGCGCTCCTTCGGAGCTTGCAGTGGGTTTCTGATGGTAACGTGTCCCCTCGGGACACGGCGCTGATTGGCGTTCTGCTATGGGAGGCTGCGGGGCTACGGCGAGACGCCATAGCCTCCTATGTTAGCGTAAAACGAAAAACTGGCCGTCGAGCTAACTTTTAGCTCTGACGACCAGCGATTCTTAGTATGTTATGAAAAATTTGAGAGAACCTGAAACTTCACAGTCTCAAGTTTGGGTTTATGAACTTGCGTCTTCCCCGACATCCTTTGTCTGGGACGTCGGTTCCTATCGGAGAGAAGCCGTCATGTCCAAATGTTGTTTTAACTAAACATGATTTTTATTGAGAAAGCATAGAAATTTTTGTCTTGTCTTACTTCATCAGCACGGCACCGTTCTCGATGAGGGGCTGCTGTACGGCATCCACCGAGCTGCTCTTCTTGAGCGTGTCGATGCGGGCGGAGTCGTTCAGTGCCACTGAACCTGCCGGACGCGATGTGCCGGTAGATACTGCCGGTGCCTGTTCGGACGTGCTCTGGAACGAGTATTGTGCCGCCTGGCTGAGTGTCAGGATTATGGCCACCATTGCAGCAGCCTTGAAGAATGGCGCAAAGCGTTCCTTCATGGTCACTCGGCGTGCCTTCACAGTCTCGGGCTCGTCGATAAGCGCCATCATGCGCTCGTCAAAGTCGTCACCAAGCGTGTTGGTGTGCTTCTCCGTCTGCTCGTAGATGAAGAGGCTGCGATACTTCTGAAGCTCTTCCGGGATGCACAGCTGGCTGAAGAACGAGCGGAGTATCTGCTCTTCTTCGAGAGTGGTCTCGCCTTGCCAGTAGCGGTCCAGGAGCTGACTGATGTATTTATAATCCATAATTGTCGTATTGCTGAAATTGTTGTTTAATTGTCTGCCGCGCTCTGAAGATGTTTATCTTCACCTGCTCCTCCGTTATGGAGAGGATGGCGGCAATCTCCTTGTAGGTCTTGCCTTCGATGTCGCGCAGCTGCATGCATGAGCGTTGCTTCTCTGGCAAGTTGTCAATGAGGGAGCGCACAATCTCCACTTTCTCGCGCTGCACTGTGCGCTCGTAGGGATTGGAGGCGGAGTCTGCCTTTTCGCCGCTTGTGCCGGCGTCGAGTGACGCGTTGTTGTTGGCATGCAGCCTGAGGCGGTCAAGAGCAATGTTACGGCAGATGGTGAGGCTGAATGCCTCTACAGACTCGATGGTGTCCCACGAGTCGCGCCGGTTCCATACTTTGATGAGCGTATCCTGCACGATGTCCTCTGCTTCTTCACGGCTCAGCGTGATGCGGAGGGCAAGTCTGAAAAGGGTGTCCTTCATCGGCAGGATGTCGCTACGAAAACTTATCTTTTTCATCTGTGCTCTGATAGGATGACGTTTGGAAGAATGATTTGTTACAGCATAAGGCTATGTTTTAACATGCCTTAACGATTAACGGGGGCGTTGGGATATGCAAATGTAAAAAAAAATCCCGGCTCCTTGATTAGGAACCGGGATTTTTTTATTTATCGTTTATCGCTTAGCTTACTTCACCACCTTGATGGTCTTGCCGTTAGCGAGGCGAACGATGTTGATGCCCTTCTGGAGAGTGTTAACCTTTGCACCACCTACAGTGTAGATAGATACGTTGCCGTTCTCCATCTCGGCCTGGATGCCGCTGATAGCGTCGGCTACTACACCGTAACGACCGCAATAGAAGATGCTCTCTGCGTCGTCGTCCACATCATTAGCGAATGAGTACTGGAATACGATGTTCTTGGTATAGTCGTCCTTCTTGTCGATGTTGATGTTGAGATAGAGAGTCTGACCGTTCAATGAACTTGCCTCGTCCTCTACCTTGCATACCATATTCTCACCGAATACCATAACGCCCATGCCATACTCGCTCATGTCAACCTCTGAGATTGTGCCACGGAATGTGAGGTCGCAGGTCTCGTTCTCTGAAACTGGGAATGCCTTGAAGGTTACGGTCACGTCACCAGTAGAGTACTTGGTGAAGACAACGTCCTTATCCTTATAAAGCACCTCGTTCTGCAATGTTGCGTCGTGATCAACAGTAAGGTTAGCTGTGTAAGTCTTAGTGCCTACAACTTCCTCAGGCTTCTCAATCTCTACGCCGTACTGACCAACGTAGTAGATGCCATCTTCAGAACCGAACTCGTATGTGAACTCCATCTTGTCGGCTGAGTATGATGAGATGTTGATAAAGAGAGAAATCTCCTTGCCATAGAATGCGCTGGTCTCATCCTCAATAGGAGTCATTGCCAAGTCCTCACCGAAGGTTACGGTGCCCATACCATACTCGCTCATGTCAGTCTCTGAGATTGTACCACGGAATGTAAGGTCGCGTGACTCTGTCTCAGAAATCGGGTATTCCTTGAATGTTACAGAAGACTCGCCGTTAGCATACTTGGTGAATACCACCTGCTTGCCAGCATAACCGGTCACATCACCTGTCTGAGCGTCGTGTCCGACAGTAAGGTTGTCAGTGTAAGTCTTTGTAGCAACCACCTCGTTCGGATCAACCGGCTCTGCCTCTACTGGGAGGATGTGGATGTAGTTGTACGTAGCATTACTCATAGTACTACCCTGGCAGCCACCAATCTTGACGTTGCTGATAGCCCAAAGTTCTGCGAAAGCAGTAGTAGGATCAGCATACTGTTCGGTCGACAGATACTTGTTGTTATACTGTGTGCCGTTGATAACAAGACCCTTCTTCTTAGAAATCTCGATGGTTACGGTTCCCTCAATGTCAGCCACGTCGTAACGTGAGATATTGCCAGTGGAATTGAGGAAGTTGAACTGCAGAGTCTTTGTACCAGCTGTATAGTAGAAGTGATAGTTGGTAGCACCCCACGCTGAGATGTTGTTACCTACAGAGAGGATGTTCTCATTTTCATTCTTACAAGTGGTGAGGTCGATCTCAGCCTTGAGATACTGGTTGTCCCAGTTGATATCCTTCGACTCCTGCCATGCGAAATCGTTAGCATAGAAGCCATGCTCTACGACGTCGATTGCGCCTTCCGGATCAGGATTCGGATCTACGTACTGCTCGCCGAATACGATAGTGGCGTCAACGCCAGTCAGAGCTGTAACTACAGTCATGTTGAGCTTTTCGCCAGAGAGTGTGGCTGTGAAGCTCTTGAGTGTAGCGGGGCTGCCCTCAGAGATGCCGAGCATTGAGGCGAGGTCCTGGTTGATGTTGGTCCATGTGCCCTCAGTAGCTGTAGTGGTGTATGTAACGTTGCCGTCAGCGTCAGTTGTGGCTGTTACGTTAGGAATGTTAAGGTCGCCGATGCGGTTAGAAGAAACGGTGAGGTTCTTGTAAACCACATTGTATGTGCCGTCCTCAACTGTTGTGAACTCTACGGTGTTCTCGTCAAAGTCGGTGTTTGTACCAGCGAATGAAGAGTAAGCCACGTCCTTGTATGTCTTTGTCTCAGGTACGAACGGAGGAACAACCTCTACAAGCTTGACGCTCTTGTAGAGTGCGTTGCTGAACTGACTGTTCTCGCCAGAACCGAACTTCACCTCTGTAAGATCGAAGAGACCCTCGAGCTTGTCAGCAGCAATGATGCTTACGCCGTCAACGGTCAGACCGTCTGCCTTCGAAACCTCAACAGTGATGTTGGTCTTGTCAGCTATATTGACGGTTGTGTTGTTGTTGCCGTTAGAGCACTGATAGAATGCCTTGTAAGTGCCCTTGTCTGCATAGATATGGATGTTCTTCTCCCAAACTGTAGCCTCAGGACCGAAGCCGAAGATTTCCTCAGTATTTGAAGAGTTGCAGTTGGTGGCGTCAATGACAGCCTGGAACTTCTGGGTGTTCCAGTCAATAGGTGTTGAAACCACGAAGCCAGTGCCGTCAGCCTGATAGTTCTCCATCGGGATAGAAGGACCGTCAACCGGCTTTGTACCTACGATGTAAGTAACGCCTTCTGACTCAACAATCATATAAATCTTCTCTGTGCCGTCAGCATCAGTATAGATTACAGCATAAACCTTGTAAACTGATCCCTGAACGTCAACGTCGCCAGAGTAAGTGGTGCGACCCTTAGCGTCTGTGCCCTTTGTAAGGCCGTTTGCCTCAATAAGGCTCGAACCGAATGAGAAGTCGATGTTGTTTGTACCGTCAGACATCTCCTTTACAGTAACCTCTGCACTGTATGGCAATTCATTGATAGCGTCGCCTATTTTAAGACTGAGCTTGTCAGTGAAAGACTTTGAGGAAACTACGGTAGGACCTTCCGGTTTCGGCTCAGCAACTGCTGTGCCCTGGAATGTCACGTGTGACAATTCGGCCATATTTACGCCACAGTAGCGCATATAAAGGTCGATTGACTCGTTGGTGACAGTGCCCTTAATCTGCTGCCAGTACAAAGAAGACACAGCCGTACCTTCCACGGTAGCATCACCGGTGATTTCACCACGTGAGAAATTGCCGACGTTGAAAGAGCCGTCAGCGCCCACTTCACATTCATAAACGATGGTGTAATCGGGGAAAGCGAAGTCGTTGAAGGCGTTGCTCTTCACCTCGAACTTCAATCCACCATCCACTTTTGTCACCTTCATCTGACCTTCAGCCGTGCCTAAATTACCCAGCTTATCACCCCATGTGCCCTGGAAAGTGACACCTGTGGTAAGGTCTGCTGCCATTGCAACAACTGCAAGCATTAAGAAGGACAATAGAGATAAGATTTTTTTCATATCAAATCCTGTAACTACTCAGCACCCATAGAAGTATCCCTATGGACATAAGTAATCGTCTTAC
>ERZ1031798.275-NODE-275-length-14160-cov-5.586246_pt1 | contig 14160 bp, 15 predicted proteins | sample MGYA00517882_ERZ1031798 | MGnify/ENA primary metagenome ERZ1031798 (study PRJEB33719, sample SAMN04261244) | wastewater metagenome | biome: rural village; feature: human; material: feces | host: Homo sapiens | place: El Salvador | collected 2013-01-07 ...
ACGAATTACCAACAGTTAGTACGGACAATTGGTTAGAGTAGTTAATAAAAAGCAATTACTATAAAAATGATCAATTTTAAATTAGAACTTTTTTATAATTTTAATTTTATTACAAATATTACAAATAAATAGTTATTATTCCGGAGTTTTTAGATTAAAAGTTTATGAAAACAATCACAATCGTAGGTTTTAAATTCATAATCGTTTAAGACCAAGAGTAACCGGCAAACAGTTTAGACAAATAGAAGCTACGATAGAACAAAAAGACAATGATCTGTTTCCTTCAGAAATATTTATGTGTGCAAGGAAAAACAGTCGTAAATTCGTAAAAGACTTATTAGTTAGTTATGTTCAAAACTGTATTCTATCAAATTTTGCAACAATTATTCTATCTGATTTAATGGACATGAGTTTTTATTTAAATCAGAAACTCGAATTTAATTTTAAAACAGAACGAGGATTATTAAGACAGCATAATCAAATTGTTGAAGAATATAATTTGAAACAAGCTAAAAGATTAAAGACGTTCAAATTGAAACAACATGCTAAATACAGATTGCTTGTCAAACATTTACAAAATCATCCTCACTTTAATTTGATTAAAACAAATAAAGAACTCTTTATGGAAGGATCAACTATGCACCATTGTGTATATAATTACTTAGAAAAAATACAAAGAGGTGGTTCAACTATTTGGAAATATGAACGACAGAAGCATCGTTATACAGTTGAAATAGAGAAAAGAAAGTATGGCAATTATGAAGTGGTACAGTGCTATGGAAAATACGATTCATTGCCAGATAAACAAGAACTTGATGAGATCATAAAGGTTGTTAGAGCTATTCCGTACAAATGATCTCACCTCAAGTTCTTCTTAATTTTTAAAGAGCATAAGGAAACGTGGGAACACTTTTTAAAAAAAGTGTTCCAATAGGCTGTGCCTATTACGTTTCTCAAAAATAAATGTGGGAACAAAATATTTAAAAATAGGATAGTGAAAGGATAGTGAAGGATAGTAAAAGGAGGGTAGTAGGATAGCAAAAAGGATAGGCTCCTTTTCGCTATCCTTTTTAAATTGGAGGAATTAATATGGAAGTAAGAATAAGAAATGTGGATGAGAAAATCGTAAGAGAAATTGATCGAAGATGTGACGAACTAAGTAACCGTACGGGTCATAAATGGAGTCGTAACGATTATTTAAAATTACTAATAGAAAATGATTTTGATCGTCCTTTGATGGAATATAAAAAAGAAAAGTTTGATCAGTTATTAGAAAAGTTTTCAGAAATTCAAAGCTATAACACAAAGATATTAGAAGAATATGTTAGCCAAAACAATCGTATTTTAGAAATCTTGATCGAGCAAAATAGAGGAAGTGAACTTTGATATGGCAAAGGTTATAGACAAACACATTTACTTTCACCAAACACATATCGATGTGTTGGATGAGATTATTTCTACTCATGCAGAAGTTAAAAACTATAGTGAAGCCGTTCGGTTTCTATGTATGAATCAGGATCCAGAAATGGAGAAAAAAGTAAATTCCAATCAAGCAAAGTTGAAAGGAATGAGTAAAGAAATTTCTATTTTAACCGAAATGGTTTCAGAGTTTGCAGATCTTCATTTGAAAGATACAGGAATACTAATTGGTACAAATTCAACGGTTTACCAAGAAGCAAAAGAACGTGTGGAAGGAAAAATTAAATCTAATCAAACCAAAAAATATTCCCCTCAGTTGAAGAAACCTGTGAATGAATCTGTTCATAAGCAACATGTACAAGCTTATGAAGTTGGGTTTAACAATAGATCATCAAATTTAAAAAAAGTTTTTGGAGAGTTCTTTGAAAGAGAAGTGTTGATAAATACCAACGATTCATTCGAAAACCATAGCGCTTCATGATGCTTTGATGGTGAAGAAACATCCCGCGGAACTGGCAAACCTGTTAGCTACTTACGAGCCAAACGGTACGGCAATGGACATGACGATCGCGACGCTTAAGCGACACAAAGTCGCTGTTCTCGCCGCTGTCACCAGCCCTTAATCCAACGGTCCGATCGAAGGGATTAACCGCCTCATCAAGTCACTCAAACGATCCTGTTTTGGCTTCAAGAATCAGCTGAACTTCTTCAAACGAATCTACCAAATCACGGCATAACATGACAAAGACGGCTCCCCAAATGGAGAACCGCCTCAAATGATAAATTTATTATTCAACACCAGTTGACGTAGAGCCACAGTTATGGTTCTTGTGTATTCTTTTATCTCTTGCTTTTTCCCGAAAAAATAGTAAAATAGAGATATGCTTAATTTTTTATGTAAAAAATTATTTTAAAGAGGTAAATATAAATATGCAAGGAGTTCTTCTCGCGCTTGTTCCAATTTTTGCTTGGGGTTCTATCGGATTGGTAGCTAATAAACTTGGTGGTGATGCTAATCAACAAACACTTGGAATGGCTTTGGGCGCTTTTGTTTTTGCACTTATTGTTTTCTTATTCCGCATGCCAACGTTGACATGGCAAATTTTCTTAATTGGATTTATTGGTGGATTGCTTTGGGTAATTGGACAATTTGGTCAGTTTAATTCAATGAAATACATGGGTGTTTCAGTAGCAAGTCCGCTTTCATCAGGGAGTCAATTAGTAATTGGTGGCTTGATTGGGGTTTTTGCTTTCCACGAATGGACAAAACAAATTCAATTTATTCTCGGATTTATTGCGATGGCTGTTTTGGTAGTTGGGTTCTATTTCTCAGCTAAACGTGACCCAGAAAATGCAGTTGTTGAAGAAGGACGTAATTATACTAAAGGATTGACTGCTTTAACTTACTCAACTTTGGGATATGTTAGCTATGTTATTCTTTTTAATAACTTAGCAGTACTTTGGTTCAATGTTCATTTTGATACACTGACAATTATCTTGCCAATGTCAGTTGGAATGATCTTTGGAGCACTTGTGATGGGTCGTTTCAAAATTAAAATGGAAAAATATGTTTATCAAAATATGATTGATGGAGCAATGTTTGGTGTAGGTAATATCTTTATGCTTATGGCTGCAAGCGCTGCTGGTAACGCAATTGCCTTTTCATTCTCACAATTAGGTGTTATCATTTCAACTATTGGAGGAATTCTCTTCCTTGGTGAAAAGAAAACCAAAAAAGAATTGGTTTATGTTGGAATTGGGATTGTTCTGTTCGTAACAGGTGCAATTTTACTTGCAATTGTAAAATCTAAAGGATAATAAAAAAGCTATCAGTAAATTGACGGCTTTTTTTGTGAGTTAATTTTCTGACAAGTTTTCTGTCAGTAAAATTTTAGAGTTTTTCATTAACGAAATTCACAAAATGATTCCAAAAAACCTTTGGAGCACTACTGCTAGGGACAGTTTTCTTGGCAACCAATGGAATTTGTTCTGCTGTACAATTTGGAAGATAGCCTAAACTATCCTTTACTGTAGTAGAAAGAGTGACAAGTTTTTGGTTTTTAGTCACAGTTGCTTCAACTGAGGCTGTTTTTTTGGAAGTTTGTCAAATTGTTTTTTTATGGTATGTGATACACTTTAATAGTCGTAAAAAATTTGGGGTAGGATGTAACGCGTAAAGTGTTGAAGGGACGGAATGTGACCTTCAAACGAAAAGCATTCAGATCGACTTTCTGATAGCTTGCGATGCTGCTTCCGCATTCGCCATTTTATTTAGTAGGTTTTCTAAATATTGGTGAGCTCCTTTCTAGGAGATGTCATTATTATGAAGTCAGTTTCATTTGGTTCATTAGGTTTTTTAAGTTACGGACGATTGATATTGCTGTGTTAGGGATTTTGATGGCTTTGGAACTCATCATTAATCGATTCATGGTGGCAACTCAGTTCATTCAGATTAGTTTTGGGTTTGTAATTGTGGCCATTGCGAGTTATCTTTATGGACCGGTTTGGTCCTCAATGATTGCCGCGATAACCGACATTTTGGGAACTTTGATTTCTGGCAGTGTCTATTTCCCGGGATTTACCCTTTCGGCAATCTTAGGCGCGGTTATCTATGGGTTATTTTTCTTCAACCATAAGGTAACTGGGCAACGAATCTTTTTAGCACAGCTAATTATTACATTATTCGTTGACGTTATTTTGAACACACTGTGGCTGACAATGATGTATAAAACACCATTTTTCGGCGGGTCTTTTTGGTAAACTCTCAAAGGAGTATTGATTATGTACACAATTCGAATTAAGAATATGGCTTTCCATAGCCATATCGGGGTTCTCAAAGAAGAAAAGAAAGTGGGCCAAACTATTGAAATTGACATTGATGTTGCGGTTGATGCCATTCCCAAGGACGATGCATTAAGCACCACCGTTAGTTATGGTGACTTCTACCCAACTATTAAGCAGATTGTCGATCGATCACGAGTTGATCTCATTGAAACCCTTGCCCAAGAAGTTATTTTGGCCATTAAAAATATTGATGATCGTATTCAGACGGTTACCGTTCGCATTCGTAAATTGAATTTACCGGTAGACGGCGTATTTGATCACGTTGAAATCGAGATGAAGCAATAGATATGAATAATAACATTATTTTAAGTTTAGGAAGCAATATTGGGAATCGAGAATTTTATCTTAATCAGGCCATTTCACAAATCGGTCATGATCCCCATATTCTTGTGAATCAACAGTCTGGTTTTTATGAGACGTCACCCGTAGGAAATGTCAAGCAACGGCAATTTATTAACTTAGCCCTGAACGTTGCAACCACTTATTCTCCCGAGGATCTTTTGAATAAAATTCATCAGGTTGAGGCAAAGTTAAATAGAACTCGAGACATTCACTGGGGACCGCGGACACTCGACATTGATATTGTATTTTGGAATGATGCACACATCAAAACAGCCGATTTGGTTGTTCCTCACCCAGAAGCTTTTAACCGCTTATTTGTGCTTGCACCAACTCTTGAAGTAATTGATACAAGTTTTCCACTCTATAAGCAAATTAAGTCTGCCGTTGACGGGTGGTCCGTTAAAGATCAGCAGGTAACCCTCATTCGCAAAGAGGATCAATCAGAAACGGTGATTCAAAGTTCAGTTCGTCATCTTCTAAGCGCAATTGGCGATAATCCTGACCGGCCAGGATTAGTAGAGACACCCGACCGAGTTTTTAGAATGTATCACGAACTTTTTTCATCGCAAGGTATCGACAATTTTCAGGACTATAAACTTTTCAAAACCGATGAGACTAATGACTCTAAAATGGTTATGATGAAAAATATTCCGTTTTATTCGATGTGTGAACATCACATGATGCCATTTTGGGGAAAAGTTAGTATTGCCTATATTCCGGATCACGGAACAATTATTGGCTTAAGCAAATTGCCACGATTAGTAGACTTTGTATCCCACAAACTTGGACTTCAAGAAAAAGTGACCGATGATATCGTCGCCCAGTTAAATAAAATTTTAGCGCCAAAGGGTGTTGCGGTCGTTGTTGACGCTCGACACATGTGCGTCGAAATGCGAGGCGTTAAGAAAACCGATCCTTCCACCCGAACAATTCGTTTTACGGGTATTTTTGATAAGCAGCCTGAACTGCGGGCAGAATTTCTTAATTCGATAGGTGACATGAATGGCAAAACAATCTAACTTGACAACCCCAACATCCTTACCTGATTTTATGTACAACGTTGGGGATCGAATTGACTTGTTGAAGCGGGTACTGAAGGTATTAGATAACCCAGATAAACAATTTAAAATTATTCATATTTGTGGTACTAATGGTAAAGGTTCAACGGCAACAATGATTGTGGCAATCCTTCGTCAACTTAACTACCGGGTTGGTACATTCACTAGTCCTTTTATTGGAACGCTATACAATGGTATTCAACGAAACTTCAGCGATATTTCCAAGGCGCAGTTTGACAGTGAAATGGCTAAGATTCAACACGTAATGGTCCGCCCGGGGTTCAATCACGACATGTTATCTGAATTCGAGGCCCAATTTGTTGTTGCCATGCTGTTTTTTGCGGATCATCCAGTGGACTACGTGGTGTTAGAATGCGGCCTCGGTGGTGAACTAGATGCAACAAACGCGGTCAGTAACACGATGTATTCGGTATTTACGGAAATTGGCTTAGATCATCTGGGGATACTCGGAAACACAGTTGCAGAGATTGCGACCACAAAATCAAAGATTATTCGTCAGGGAAATACAACAATTACCGCGCCACACCAGCGACCGGAAGCCTTTCAAATCCTGAAGTCACAAGCCGCTGCAAAACAAGCAACGTTTCTATCGGCAGATTAAATTCATCTCACATCAACTCAGGTCTAAGGCTTACAGCGAATCGTTAGTTTTCAGAGTGCAATTGTTAATCAAATTCAAGGAAAATTTATGTTTGGACTTCCGGGTACTTATCAATTGGAGAACTTGGCAACTGTTCTAACGTGGCTGAATGACTTTAGTAGCAAAACAAGTGTCCCAACAAAACATTTTGATCAGATCCTGACGGCGGCACTGGGACATTTAGTGATCCCAGGGAGGTTTGAACAGATCTCAACAATGCCTACCATTTTTTTAGATGGCGGCCATAACCCGGATGGGGTGGCTGCATTTGTAAGTAGTGTCGACGAGTTATATGGTGACCGTCCAAAAATTATTATCAACGGATTTCTCAAGGACAAAGAATATCAACCAGCAGTTAAATCATTGTTGACACTAAAAAATGCTTCCTTCATTGTAACGGAGCCACAGAATCAGAAAAGAGAACTGGACGCCGTGAAGTTATCCCATGTGTATCGGAAGCTGACAAATGAAACAATTGAAACGTTTGAAAGCCCAATTGATGCATTGAAAGAAGCAATTCATCGGGCCCACGGCCTTCATGATAAACCGACCATTTTCGTGGTTGGATCATTCTATCTTTTAAATCCGATTAGGAGTTATATCCTAGCCAAAGGAGTCGATCTACATGAAAATTAATCAAATTCAAGCCCCCAAGGCCTCACTCAAAAATCAAATCAACGTTAACTTTATCACGATTTTCAATTAAGCTGAAAAATTACGTAATCTCATAGGGACGAATTACTTGTCTATGACAAGTAATTCAAATAACACAACGCTAACAATTACGCATGGCCAACTCAATCAGCTAATTGATAAGTGGTCGTCTGCTTTCAAAGACGAGCAAACCATCAATACACTGAAAGAAATTAAAACTCGGTCCGAACTTCACTTTCGTGGAAGAGGATTTGATTTTGATATCACTGATAAGCCATTGATCTACTCAATTTTGAATTTAACACCGGACTCATTTTACGATGGCGGCCGTAACGCTTCAGTTGATGGGGTTTTGAAACGGATTGAAACCGAAATGTTACTCGGTGCAGCTATCTTCGAGGTCGGCGGGAAATCCTCTAAACCAAACTTTGATGATATTAGCGCGGAAGAAGAGTGGGCTAGAATTGACCCATTTTTAGAGGCGATTCATCATCACTTTCCAAATATTGTTTTAGCAATTGATTCTAACACGCCCGAAGTCATCAAGCTTGCTTTAGATAACGGTATTCAAATTATTAATGACATTGATGGGTTCGACTCTGAACAGAAACTAAAATTAGTTGCTAACTACAAGCCTTCGGTTGTTACAATGTTTAACGGCCGTAATTTTGACGAAGAACCGGAAACGCTCATTCAAACAATGAACACTTTTTTTGCTAATACAATTAGCGATCTGACGGGGGCGGGGATCGAGAAATCACATATTGTATTGGACCCCGGGGTTGGATTTTCTGATCATAATACCTTGGAATTTGATCTGATGAAGATGCGATTCACTAAACTCATGACTCAGTTTGATTTACCCATTATGATTGCAATTTCCCGAAAAAGTTTTGCCAAGCGATTGTTCAATTTACAAACCGCTGACGATCGTCTTATTCCAACGCTATTGTTTGAATCATTCATGACCGTTTTAGGTGGCCGAATCATTCGAACTCACGACGTTCGCGAAACTCATGAGTTAATCCAAACCTTTGATCTTCTTAAATCAGAGTTGTTTAGTTAACCGTATTCACGTATTCAACGGGAGGAATTTGATGAGTGATACATTAACGCCTATTTTAAGAACCAATCTTCAACAATTATCAATCTCACAGTATCCTTGGATCACAAAAAGTAAAATCCAGTTAATTTCCAAGCTGATTAAGGCGCATCCTGCTGGTTTACGGGATCGATCGTCAGCGGTTCATCTGTCTGCAAGTGCATTCGTTCCAGTGGGAAATGCCGTGTTTTTCATTCGGCATCCGTATCTCAAAACGATTCTTTTACCTGCCGGTCACGTTGAGCCAGAAGAGTTACCGTTGCAAACTGCTATTCGGGAGTTCCACGAAGAAACGGGGTATCAGGTTGATTCCAAGGATGAAAAGCTGATCGACGTAAACGTCATTGAAATTCCTGCCAACCCATTAAAAAATGAGGGAGCCCATCGCCATATTGACTTTCGATTTTTACTTCATCGAAACTTCCAGAAACGCTCAGGCGCGGAACTTCCTGTATTTCAATTATTATATAAAGACGCACCGTCAGAATTTCAACCATACTATCGCTTAATACCTAGATAGTTGAGGGGAAGTGTAACTGGATGACACCCTTTGAAGTATTTAATGAGCATGTTAATCAATTTCCGATTGTGATTGATCTTCCTCACAGCGGGACTGCAATGACAACAAAGATGTCGAATGAATTACGTTCGGATGCAATATTAGCAAACACAGATTGGCTTCTGCGTGAATTGTATGGCTTTCTTTCAAAATTAGGTTTTACCATGATTCAAAATAATATGAATCGATACTTAGTTGATCCAAACCGGAATCCGAATGGGTCATTAACTGGAGATTATTATCATTTGGTATATGCAACTAATACCTTTGGCCATCAGCTTTATCAAACACCATTAACCACTGACGAGATTACAAAGCGGTTTACGCAATTTTACCGACCATACCATAACCAGCTTTACAAATTACTTACCCAAAAACGACAAGCATTTGGTCACGTTTTACTACTTGACATGCATAGCTTTGCCGAGTACACGAAGAAGACTGATGCGACCACTGCAGACATCGTTCTGGGAAATGATTTTGATCGTACATCGTCACTTGGTATATACAATTATTTTTCGGATGCGTATGAAAAGCAGGGCTACCAAGTTTCAAATAATTTTCCTTTTCGCGGCGGTTACATTACGCGCCATTATGGTACGATGAACCATGTAGGTGCGATTCAAATCGAAATCCGATACCGCGACTACATTGAGGATCGTTTCTTCAATGAAGAAGTCCTGACTAATTGGAATCCTAAACAATTTTTGTGTGCACAGCAAACCGCACGCCGGATATTTGATCAACTTGCTTGGGATTTGCAAAATAGAAACTTAATGGTTGATTAATATGGAGGTACTTAAATGACACAGCACTCGAAGATTGAGATTCGTAAAATGGTTCCTGAAGATTATCCGGCTGTTTATGAGCTATGGCAAAAAGATCCGACCGTTCATGTAAACGACTTTGACGATAGTTTTGACGAGATTAACAGACTCCTTAAATTTAATCCAGGATTTTGTTTTGTGGCTGCTAATAGTAATCAACAAATTGTTGGAAATGTTTTGGCAGCTACTGATGGTCGACAGGGTTCAATTAATTATTTGGCTGTGTCCCCAAATGATCAAAATAACGATATTGCGACTAGACTCATTAACTTAGTAATTACAGAAGTTTGTCAAATGGTGTTGAAGGATAGTTTCTATCCTTTGGAGATCTCCTCGTGTGGGAGATCTTTTTTGTTGTTTTATTAGTTGCGGCGTTTAATCTGGTGAGTTGTCTGAATATCGTACTTGAAGGCATAACAAATAAGCCTACCATCGTGACGTTATTGTGGTAGATAATCTAGGCAATCAGCTGGTAGACGCGTGTGAACATATTGGCCTGATTGGAGAAGCCATAACAAGCACGTTTGAGCTCCTTGATCTTACGGTTGATGCCCTCTATCGGTCCGTTAGAGTAGGACGATTTGGTGGCGTTAATTACTCCATTAAGATTCTTTCGTAGGGTATGCATGGCCGTATCTAGGGGCGTGCCGTTAGGCTGATAGTTAGTGATGATATTCTTGAGTTCATGGGGTCACAGGAACATCTGTACAGAAAATAGCGGTAGAAAAACGAACAACTGACGATAAATTACGTTAGTTGTTCGTTTTTTTGTTTAACTTTTTCAGTTTTAGTCGATTAATTTCACGATAAAATGTTCCTGTAGATATCTGATTTGTTTCAATAATCTCTTTGATTGAATAATCTCCACTTTTGTACATTCGAACTGCAATATCTAACTTCTCCTGTGGAACTTTAGGACGGCCAATCGCTACACCTCGTTTTTTGCTAGCTTCGATTCCTTCGCGGACTCGATCAGCTAATAGATTACGTTCCAATTCAGCAATCACACTCATCATTTGTAACATGGCCTTCCCCGTGGGTGTTGAAGTATTCATATTTTCTTTGAGAGAAACAAATTGAATTTGTTTTTGATCCAATTCTTGAATCAAGTTCAAAATATCCAAAGTATTACGTCCAAGCCTAGAAATACTTTCTACCACAACAATATCGCCTTTTCGTATAGTCTGGAGAAGCTGCTCAATACCAGGTCGATTTCTTTTTGTTCCCGTATATTTTTCTTGAATAATCTTCTCTGCGCCAAAATTTTTTAACTGATCAATTTGACGATCTAAATTTTGGTCGTCTTTCGATACTCTAGCATAACCAATAATCATATAAATCCCCTCAAAATTATATTCTTGCTTATTATGAAGAATTCTCTTCTTTTTGGCAATGGTTTATTATAAACTTTTTTATAATGAGTTTTTGAAAACTTAAAACATTGATAGACAAAGGAGTCAAAAACTAGAAATAAGATTCTAAAAAACTATAGTTTTTGGAAAGTTTGGAGGCTTAAATGAAAAAAGAAAAAATTTTTGGTACGTTTGTGGGTGCTCCTTCGGAAGAACAATTGCAATTATACTTCCAGTTAACTGATTTTGATAAAGAAATTATTAATGAAATGAGATTACCTTCTACTAAACTCGGGTTTGCTGTACAACTTGGGACAGTACGATTTTTAGGAACTTTTTTTACTGATTTTTCAAAAATTCCGTTAGAAGTAATAATATACCTGGCCAATCAATTATCTATTGATCCCCGTGAATTTGATTCTTATTCTAGAAAAATGACAATCAGTCAACATGCACAATTGATCAAAGAGCGCTATTCGTATAGAAATTTTCAAGACTCTCATTGCCAGAAATTTCTATATGATTGGCTTTTATCTCGTGCTTCACGTACGACTGAAACAACTGAAATGCTCTCAGATATGCTATTGAAAAAATGTTTAGAAGAAAAAATATTACTTCCAGGTGTATACATATTTCAACGTTTTATTTTCAAAATTGTTGAACAAGCAGAAGATCAATTGATGAATCAACTCTCTCTTATACCTTCTGAAGAAGGGTCAGAGAAGTTATTAAATTTACTTAGTCTTATGGGTACGCCTGTTCAAGGGGCATTCACTAAAATGGATATTTTACGAGCTCCTTTAATTGATGAAGGTAGGAAAGAAATCACTCGTGGTTTTCATCGATTAAAGGAATTCCAGCAGTTTCATACAAGTGAATGGGATTTCTCAACTATCCCTGAAGGAAAAGTAAAGCATTTAGCTACCTACGCTTTTAAAGCCAAATCAAGCCTTATTCAAAGAATGAGTATTCAGAAAAAATTAGCCCTTTTAGTTGCTCTTGTGTATGAGTATGAAAAGATTGCTACAGACGAATTGCTTACAGCTTTAATAAAATATTATGAGTTAATTTTTAGACGAGCAAAAAATAAAGAATCAAAAGAGCGACTACGAACGTTAAAAGATTTGGATCGTGCAGCATTTACTCTATCTGAAATAGTTGAACTATTTTTAGACGATTCTATTGAAATTGATTGTCTGCGAAGCCGAGTGTTTGACCAATATCCAGCAGAGGATATTGTAAATGCGGTGTTTCAAGTAAAGAAACTTGTTAAAAATGAACAAGAACCTATTGCAATCGCAGAATTAATTCAATCTTATCGTAAAATTCGAAAGTTTATTCCTTTGATTATTGAAACATTAACAATAGAAAATGGCCACTATGGTGAAGAGTGTATGGCAGTGTGGTACTTAATTCGACGTAGATTTCCAAAGTCCATTACCTTTAGACAATTTGAATCTGTTGAAAATCATATACCAAAGAAATGGGCCTATTATATTCACTCTAACCCTAATGAAGTCAATCAAAGTATGCTTATTCTATGTACGTCAATCACCAATATGTTCGATTGGATACACTGTCAGCATCAAATAAAAAAATTATTTCTGCATACAAAAAACTTCCTATTTCTCTTGTATGGGGAAATAATCAAATGGCTTCGGCCGACGGTATTCGTTATACTACACCACAACGTTCCCTATATTCTAGAAGTAATCCAAAATATTTTGGCCGTGGTCGTGGAATCACATTTTACAACTTTGTTTCTGATCAATATATTGGATTTCATGGAATGGTTGTTCCAGGAACTTTGCGTGATTCTTTGTACTTGTTGGATGGTTTTTTAAATCAAACAAGTGGCTTAGAACCAAAACAAATCATGACAGATACAGCCGGGTATAGTGATTTGGTATTTGGACTTTTTGGATTGTTAGGCTTCCAATTTAGCCCACGAATTGCAAACAATCACGGAACAAAACTTTGGCGAATAGACTTAACTGCAGACTATAAAATGTTAAATAAAGTTTCTCAAAACAAAATCAACACTACTCGAATAGAAAAAAACTGGGGCGAAATACTTCGAGTAGCAGGTTCTTTAAAGTCAGGAAAAGTGAATGCGACAGAGTTAACAAAAGCACTTCAACGAAATGGTCAACCAACAGAGCTAGGGAAAGCCATTATTGAATATGGAAAAGTATACAAAACAAAGCACCAATTGCGCTATATTTCTGATGAGATTTATGCAAGACAGATTTTAGAACAGCTGAATAAAGGAGAAGCAAGGCATACATTATGTCGCCACATATTTTATGGGAAAAAGGGCAAACTATATCAAACCTATATTGACGGAATGGAGGAGCAATTGACTGCTCTTAGTACTGTGACAAATGCAATTATTTATTGGAATACGCTCTATTTAGAAAGAGTAATTGACCAAATGCGTGTAGAAGGATTTGATTGTTCAGAAGAGAAAATCAATAAATTATCACCACTTCTCTTTGAGCATATTAACTTTGTTGGTAAATACTCTTTTCGATATGATCTTTCCTTGAAAAATGGACATTTACGTCCTTTAAATACACAATAAAACTAAAATGTTCGTGTTTTAAATCCTACCGCTATTTTCTGCACGAATGTTCCAGAAGAATGTTTCTGAAGAGAAAAAGAGAAAAACAAGAAACGTTGATTTAACAGCATTTCTTGTTTTTTTCATGTCTCACTACCGCTGTTTTCTGTACGGATGTTCCAGTGACCCCTAATTGCTCATATAAGCTGTTTTAACTGTTTGACTAGCTAAATACTCACTTCTTGCAATCAAGCGTCTTACAGACGGTCAGGGCAACCCCTAACAACCCTTAAATGGAAAACCGATACTTTGTTTAACTTGTTTTTTTTACAACTTACAACAAGCTATTCAATTCAAAATCAATTTTAACCCACTTAAAAGCTCGTTTAAGCATTCTTAATGCTCCCTTTGAACAAATTAGACAGTTTCGAATTAAAGTCGCTTAAATCGAGTTTTAGAGAGTTTTAAAATAGAATGATGAAAAACTAAAAAGTTTCAAACGCTGGTCGGCTTGTTTCGTTAAAAAAGAGTGCAATGCGCACTTACACACCACTCTAAAAACGAGTGATGTAATGACTAAAAATCGTGTATCAGAAGTTGCTTATCGCAACAACAAAATTTCATGATAGTAGCGTCTCTTAAATGAGTGAGTCTTTGTTTAAATTTGTGATACATTTTTCTGATCCATCAAGAACTTACTCAAAGATAAAATGCCCCAGCGCTTATTCCTCAATCGCCCTTTGTCATTGATTTTGTAATAAGCATTGCGTCCTATTCGG
>ERZ1031798.281-NODE-281-length-13932-cov-5.734237_pt1 | contig 13932 bp, 8 predicted proteins | sample MGYA00517882_ERZ1031798 | MGnify/ENA primary metagenome ERZ1031798 (study PRJEB33719, sample SAMN04261244) | wastewater metagenome | biome: rural village; feature: human; material: feces | host: Homo sapiens | place: El Salvador | collected 2013-01-07 ...
CAATGCCGACGCGGGGACGCGTCGCCCCCAGGTGAGGGTGCGCCCCCCAATTAGGTAGACAAATTGAAGTTGACACGCTACTTCATTTCGTCCCAGAGTTTGTCACTCCAATGGCCATTGGTGGGACGGTCTGTTTGAATAAGTGTCAGCAGCATCAACCTCATCTTCCGTCACGCCCAATGTAGGCGAGTTTGCCAACATCGACGAAGTGCCTAACTCTATAATGGTTGAGAGAGGAGTTACATATCTCTTTTCCTTCATATATTGTCAATAAACTGATATTAAAGAAACAATCATAAAAAGTTCCCCTACAACTTGTCTTCAAGTCATAGGGGAACTTTTTATGATTTATAAATTTTACTCAGCAATCAGTGAGAACTCTGCTCCTGAGGCAAAGTCCTGACCACCTTGTTCGTTGAGCGCACGGAAACGAATGTAACGTGCCTTAACGGGCTTGCTGAACATTACACGCTTGAGTTCGGCATTGGCTGCAAACGTACCCTTGTGAATAGGTTCGCCCCAGTTCTTGCCGTCCTGGCTTACGTAGATTTCGTAATCCTTCACCCAACCATTCGTGCCACTCTGGCGAGGCAAGAAGGTGAAGCCCTTCATAACCTTCTGCTCAGCAGCATCAAAGTCTACCCAGTGAGGATACTTGGCCAAGGTGATAGAATACATCGTGTGCCACATGGTTGCAGGGTCGCCATCTACCATATTGGCTGCACTGCCGCCATTGGGCTCTTCAGACGAAGCGAAGACTACTTGAAGGGGTACACTCTCTACCTTGTCGTAGCGCATAGACGTCTTCATCGAAGGATTGTCCTTATACCACGTTGTAATCGTACCTCCAGCACGCATATTAACAGGTGCAGTATAAGCCGTAGCCTTCTTGCTACCATTCAAGGCGTACATAATCGTGCGGCCCTTAGCAGGTGAACTGAGTGTAACGACGCCTGTGCGGCTATGTTCAATGCTGATAGGTTGTTCGCCTGAAAGAGTTACCTTAGCTACATCAGCGGGTTGTTGACCTGCGGCTACGGGACGGATAACGAAACCGAAATTGTAGTTGGTGCTACGTGCTTGGTCTTCAATGAACGGACCGCCTTGACCACAACTTGCACCACCCAAACCTGTTACCTTGGCATCGAGGTGGAGGTAAGTACCGTCGCTTGCAGGCAACTGATAGATGTGGGCTGCAGTGGTCATCTGCTGCTGGCTCCAAGGCAATGCTGATACAGACATTACGCTATCGGCTACAAAGGCTACGCTGGCACCTGCATTGTTGCTGAGGGCGCACCAACGCACCTCTTCGCGGTTGCCCATAGCTTGTGGCTTAGGCAGAATGATGTCTTGCTTGCCCACTTCGCCTTGGTGGAGTTCGATGAACTGACCTGTCTTACGGTCGGCATAGTTGTTAACAGGGCCACGACCGTAGTACTGGAATTGACTGAATGCCTTGGGCAACTTCATTGCATAGCCAATGCGTGGCAACACGACGTTAGAGCGGTTGGCCGAAATGGCACTTTGCAATTCGATAGAGCCGTCGGGATAGATGGTATAAATCTGGTTGGTCGTAAACTTGAAGTCGTCGGCCGTGAGCGCATGCTTGCCCTTATCGAAGGTGTAAATCGTTTCGGGGTCGCGGTCGCGATCAGAGTACACCTGTTGGCAACCCTCGCGGCCTTGGCTCTCGACGGTGAAACTTACTTGGTAAGAGCCGTCAGCCTTCTTGACTACGGTAGGAGCATTGAGTGCCTTGTGCTGCAAGTCGTAAAGGCCATTCTTGAACCATTCGTTATGGAAGCCAATACCAGCATCGTTGTCGGTCGGAGCGCGGAAAGCATCCAACTTAGGACCATTGCCTGCTTCAACAATCGTATTGCCATTATAGGCGAGCGTGTTGATAGCACCTGATTGGAGGTCGAAACTTACGTTGAAGCCATTACCGCTAAAGGTGAGGGCCTTAGCGGTCTTGTTCATCTTGACCGCAACCTTATTAGTAGCAGCTACTTTCTTTATAGCAGGAGCCTTTACGTCAGCACCCTTCACGCGCAATTGTTCTTCCATTTGTACGTAGCCCTTCTTAGCCCAAGGCATGTCCTTGCCTTGCAAGAACTGCACCTTAACGAAATATTCGCTAGTGGGGTCAAGTTGACTGTAATCGTAGTTGAGTACGTACTCTTGGCGTTCACGCGGACCGAGAATGTTCTTTGCACCCATCAACGGACGATTGCTCTCAACGCAAACACCGTCTTTATAGAGTGACCAAACAATCTGATAGCCCTTCAAGGGTTCGAAATAATTCTTATTGAAGATTTCGATACGGCCTTGCTTCAAGTCGACAGCCTTCACGCCAACATTCTGATATACCTTCTTTACCTCAAAGTATTGTGCCTTGGGCGAGAGGTCGGGACGCATCACACCATTCATACAGAACATACCGTCATTAGGCTTGTTGTCCTTACCGAAGTCGCCACCATAACCCCAGAACTTTTGTCCTGTCTTCGGGTCAGTACCTTCCATGGCTTGGTCTACCCAGTCCCAGATAGCACCACCCATAAAGAAGTTGGTGCTTTCGATGGCATTCCAATAGTCTACTAAGTTACCCACCGCATTACCCATTGAGTGAGCATACTCTGAGATGTGGTAGGGGTACTTCATGTTATAGTTGCCCTTTACGGCACCTTGCACCCAAGCGATAGAGGGATATTGGTTAGAACCCATGTCGACAATATCGTTGTTGCGCTCATATTGTACGGGACGGCTGGTGTCGTACTTCTTGATTGCAGCATAGCAATCCTTGAAGTTGTCGCCAGGGCCAGCTTCGTTACCAAGGCTCCATATTACAACTGAAGGGTGGTTGACGGTGCTATGCACCATTTCCATATTGCGTGCAATGTGAGCGTTGCGGAATTCAGGCACGTGTGAGAGGCTCTCCTTACCATAATAATATTCGTGGCTTTCGATGTTAGCCTCATCTTCCAAATAGATGCCGTACTTATCGCAGAGGTAGTACCAATAGGGAGCATCGGGATAGTGAGAGTTGCGCACGTGGTTGATGTTGCCACGCTTCATGAGGAACACTTCCTTTTCCATTTGCTCACGGGTGATGTAGTGGCCCGTCTGTGGATTGTTCTCGTGACGGTTTACACCCTTAAACTTAATGGGCTGGCCATTGAGGAAGTAATAACGACCTGCCAAGCCAAACTCGTCCTTCTCAGCTGGTGTGTCTTTGATTTCAATCTTGCGGAAACCTACGTTAGTAGAGAAAGTTTCTACTACATTGCCCTTCTTATCTTTCAGTTCACCCACCAAGGTGTAACGATAAGGAGCCTCAGCACTCCAAGGCTTAATGCCTTGCCCAGCCTTGAGCGTAACTTCTGCCGTGAGTTCGCCTCCCTTGCTTACCTCGCCTACCTGTGCCGTAGCGGTAACGTTAGGTACGAGGGTATTCTCATCACTGTACAACTTGTTTTGATAGAGTGAATAAGCGATGGTGTAACCCTTAGCAACCTTTGCCGTCAAGTTGCGCACCTCGGCTGAGATGTGAAGTGAGGCATCGGTGAATGACGCATCATAATCGGGAATAGCCTTCAGGTCGCGCACTTGCACCTTGGGCTTTGCCGTCAAGGCTACGGTGCGGAAGATACCCGGCAAGCGGAACATATCCTGACTCTCAAGGAAGGAAGCATCAGAGTTGCGATATACCTCAACTGCAATGATGTTTTCACCCTTCTTATTAAGGTAAGGAGTGATGTCGAACTGTGCCAAGTTGCGTGAGTTCTTTGAGAAACCTACGTAATGGCCGTTGATATAGAGGTAGAAGAAAGAGTCAACACCGTCGAAGTTAACGTACACTTCCTTACCGTCCCAATCAGCTGGAATGGTAAAGGTGCGACGATACGAACCTACTTCGTTGCGGTTCTTATAGGTCATCCAGTTTTGTTGCGGCGTGCGCATCACACCGCCCTTCCAATCGCCCACCTTTACTTGGTGTTGGAAGATGACACGCTGGTTAGAGTAGAGCGGTTCGCCATACTTAAATGTGCCGTCGCTTTGTGCACCTGCCATGTTCCATGACATGGGCACCTGTATCTTATCCCAACCTGAAGCATCGAAGTCTGTGCGATAAAAGTCCTTGACACGTTCGTCAGGGTTCTTGGCCCAGTGGAACTGCCATTGGCCATCAAGACTCTGCCAAAGCGAGCTATTCTCAGGCAACACCTTGCGAGCTTGGTCTACATTGGCAAATGAGAAGAACCAAGCATGCGGCTGCTGCTTATTATAAGCTACCGAATCAGGACTTTGCCACTCCCAGCCAGTAGGGTTAGGCATTTGTCCATAGTAAAAACCTCCCAACGGTGTGATTTGTGCCCACATGGGAGCAGACATCAGCGCCGCTAAGAGCGTCATCGTTGTTTTGCGCATAATGATTATGTTAAATGGATTTGTATTTTTCTTGGGAGCAAAGTTAATGCAAACATAGCAAAGATAAAAATAAATAAAGATAAAGAAGAAGTTTATTAACGAAACAAACGTATATTTTCAATAAGAACTTATTCATGTAAGTATTCAATACATCACAACATATAATATCATGGAAAAGATTCACGGATTAATCGACGCTCCTTTTACGCCTTTTTATGCAAATGGCGAAGTCAATTACGAACCTATTCAGGCTTATGCTGACCTCTTGGCTCGCAATGGACTGAAAGGCGTATTTATTAATGGTTCTTCGGGCGAGGGCTATATGCTTACCGAGGAAGAGCGCATGTTGTTGGCTGAGGCTTGGGTGAAGGCTGTGCCCAAGGACTTTAAAGTGATCGTACACGTAGGTAGCACTTGCGTAAAGAGCAGTCGTCGATTGGCCGAACACGCACAGAAGATCGGGGCGTGGGGCATTGGTGCGATGGCTCCTCCTTTCCCGAAGGTCAATCGCATCGAAGAGTTGGTAAAGTACTGCGAAGAGATCGCTTGCGGTGCGCCTAACTTACCTTTCTACTTCTACCACATCCCTGCTTTTAATGGCGCTTACCTCTCAATGCTTGACTTCTTAAAGGCCGTTGACGGCCGCATTTCCAACTTTGCTGGCATAAAGTACACGTTTGAGAGCCTTTACGAATACAATCGTTGCCGCCGCTATAAAGACGGCAAGTTTGATATGTTACACGGACAAGACGAAACGATTCTTCCCTGCTTGGCTATGGGCGGTGCTCAAGGTGGCATTGGTGGTACAACCAACTACAACGGCCGCGTATTGACGGGCATTTTGGAGGCATGGCAAGCTGGCGATCTCGAAAAGGCACGCGAACTGCAGAACTATGCGCAAGACGTAATCGATGTGATTTGTCACTTCCGTGGCAACATCGTAGGTGGTAAGCGCATCATGAAACTTATCGGACTTGACTTAGGCCCTAACCGCACACCTTTCCAAAACGTTACCGACGAAGAAGAAGTACAACTGCGCAAAGAACTCGAAGCCATTGACTTCTTCACTCATTGTAATAAGTAGTTTTTAGTTGACGAGTTAACAAGTTGCCGAGTAAACTTTCTATCTTTATAGAAACTTACCTGTTAACATGTCAACTCGTTAACTTGTCAACTCGTTAACTCGTCAACTTGTTAACTCGTCAACTTGTCAACTCATTAACAGCCTCAAACAATAACCATGAAAAACCTCCTTCTATACCTCCTTTCTTTTTTCATAGTGCTACCCTTGGTCGCACAAAAGGCTTCACCGCCTAACGACAATGCTTTTAATACGGTAAATTATCGTTCGATTGCTCCCCTACGCATAAATGGGGAGCAGGGTGTTTCTGCCCCTTTTGTAGGCACGATAGGCAAGAGCGTGTTGGTGGTTGGTGGTTGTAACTTCCCTACCACACCTGCAGCTCAAGGCGGCAAAAAGCAATTCTATGCCGACATCTACGAACTCACCAACATTGACGACGAAACGCAACAGTGGCACAAAATAGCTCAACTTCCTCAGCCCTTAGCCTATGGTGTGAGCGTGAGTGTGCCTCATGGTATGGTGTGTGTGGGTGGAACAGGCGATGGCCAAACGAGTTCGGCACGGGGTTATCTTTTACATACCGACCGACAATCTCATCTATTGGTCGACGAACTGCCCTCACTCCCCCTTGCCCTCGACAACATGGCGGGAGCTTATGGTGGTGGTTACATTTACGTGGCAGGCGGACTCTCCAATGGCAAGGCCGTCAATGCAGCCTTTCGTATGCGTTATCCACATGGCAAGGAATGGGAACGATTACCCGACTTCCCGGGTGCAGCGCGTGTACAACCTGCTGCAGCGGTACAAAATAACGCGACTTCATCGTGCTTTTACTTAGTAGGTGGTTTTGCTCCGATTGACGGAGACCAACCAGCAGTGGCACATACCGACGGATATTATTACAACGCTGCCGCACGTCAATGGATAAAAATAGCTGATATCGTGCCGCACGGACGCAGCGAGGCGATGACGTTGGCTGGCGCCTACGGCATTAGTTCGGGCTGCGCCCATATAGTCTTTGTAGGTGGTGTGAACAAACAACGCTTTGAACGAGCGGTAAATATGCCTCTTTTGCTCAAAAAGGCCGAATTCACCGCTAAGAAGTATCATACGCAAGCAGCCATTCAGGCTTTAGAAAGCTTAAAGGCTGAACAAACCGCATATCTATTCCACCCCGAGGAGTGGTATCAATTTAACGATGAATTGGTTATTTATCATACCATTACCAATACTTGGGTGACTGAAAGTCAATCGCCCCTATTGGCACGTGCTGGCACAGGCATCGTGAAGTGTGGCAACGAATGGGTTGTCGTAAATGGCGAGACGAAGCCAGGCATACGTTCTTCGGCCGTAACGGCTATAAAGATGACCATGCGCCCCACGTTTGGTTGGTTGAATTGGACCGTACTCATTGCTTACTTGGTGGGTATGGTATTGTTAGGCTATTACTTTATGCGTCGCGGAGGCGATGCCGACGACTTTTTCAAGGGAGGTGGCCGCATTCCATGGTGGGCAGCAGGTATTAGCATTTATGCTACGATGCTGAGTGCGATTACCTACATGGCCTATCCCGCCAAGGCTTATGCTACGGATTGGACGTACTACCCCATGTTGGTCACCATTCTCATCGTCTCCTTCCCCGTCATCAAATACTATCTGCCCTTCTTCCGCCGCTTGAACGTAACGAGTGCTTACGAATACTTAGAACGGCGTTTTAATGCGACCACACGGCTCATGGCCTCAGCCCTATTTATCATCTTCATGGTAGCACGCATGGCCTTAGTGCTCTACTTACCTTCATTAGCACTCACGGCCGTTACGGGCATCGACCTTTACATTTGCATTGTACTCATGGCGCTTGTCACCATTGTCTACTGCACGATGGGTGGTGTCGAAGCCGTTGTTTGGGGCGATGTAGTACAAGGCTTCATTCTTGTTGGTGGCGCACTCTTTGCTGTGGGCTACCTCATTTGGGGTACGGAAGGTGGCTTTGAAGGTTTTTGTCAGATTGCCATGGACGACAACAAGTTGCGCCTTTTCAATTGGAGCTTTGACTACCGTTCGGCCACCTTCTGGGTGATCATCTTAGGCGGAATGGCCAACAACTTAATATCCTACACGAGCGATCAAACCGTCATTCAGCGCTATCTCACAACGAAAGACGAGGCGGGCGCACGCCGTAGCATTCTGCTCAATGGCGTAATGAGTGTGTTTGTTAGCATTGCCTTCTTTGCCATTGGTGCAGGATTGTACACATTCTTCAAGACGCACCCTGCAGAGTTGGACTTTACCATGGCGAAGGCCGACACCATCTTCCCCTTCTTCATGATGAGTCAATTGCCCCCAGGCATTGCGGGGCTACTCATTGCAGCTATCTTTGCAGCAACGATGAGCACGATCTCTTCCAACATCAACTCGGTGGCCACGGCCTTTAGTGTCGACTTCTACAAGCGGTTTCGCCCCTCTGCAACTGATAAGGCCACACTCGCTGTAGCACGTCGCACTTGTATTGTTTCGGGTGTATTGGGTATGGGCATAGCCTTGCTCATGGCCACATGGGACATTCTTTCGCTGCTCGACTTCTTCCAAGAAATCTTAGGATTGCTATCGAGCGGTTTAGGTGGTCTCTTCTTAATGGGTATTTTCTGTCCGCGCATTGGTGGTCGAGCTGCCCTCATCGGTTTTGTATGCGGAGTCGCAGCCGTGTTCCTCACGCGCTACCTCACCGACACAAGTTTCCTTTTATACGGTTTCATCGGCATGTTCAGCTCCATCATCGTTGGTCTCATCTGTTCGTGCTTTATTCGCGAAAGCAAATCGCTTGCTGGCCTTTGCTGGAGGGAAAGAATTTAGTTTAATAAGTTTAGTGAGTTTAATAAGTTTACCCCATTAAACTCACTAAATCCATTAAACTCATTAAACCCATTAAACTTATTAAACTCATTAAACCCATTAAACCCATTAAACTCATTAAACTCCCATATTATGGACTTTAAACAATTAGCGGAGCAATATAAAAAAGAGTTGCTCGACAAAGTAATACCTTTTTGGCTCAACCACTCACAAGACACAGCATACGGGGGCTACTTTACCTGCCTCGACCGCAAAGGCGAGGTGTACGACACCGACAAGTTTATCTGGTTGCAAGGCCGCGAAGTGTGGATGTTTGCCACTCTCTACAATAAAGTGGAGAAACGACAAGAATGGCTCGATTGCGCCATTCAAGGTGCTGAGTTCTTAAAGAAGTATGGCCACGACGGACAGTTGAACTGGTACTTCTCGCTCGACCGCGAAGGACACCCTTTGGTAGAGCCCTATAACATATTCTCCTACACCTTTGCCGTGATTGCCTTCGGACAATTGAGCATTGCCACAGGCAATAAGGAGTATGCCGACATCGCCAAACGCACCTTCGACGTCGTACTCTCTAAGGTAGACAATCCCAAAGGCAAGTGGAACAAGGCCGCTTCTGGAGCACGCTCACTCAAGAGTTTTGCCTTACCCATGATATTGTGTAACGTAGCGCTTGAGATTGAGCCTTTACTCGATGCCGACTTCATGCAGCGCACGATTGATACATGCATTCACGAAGTAATGGACGTATTCTATCGTCCTGAATTAGGACTCATTGTTGAAAATCTGAGTACGGACGGCGAACTCGTCGACTGCTTTGAAGGTCGTCAGCTCAACCCAGGTCACGCTATTGAAGCCATGTGGTTTATTATGGATTTAGGACAACGCTTAGGTCGTAAAGACTTAATAGAGAAAGCCGTTCAAATAGCTCTCAACGAGGCTGAATATGGTTGGGATAAAAAGTACGGTGGCATTTTCTACTTTATGGATCGCCTTGGACACCCCTGTCAACAATTGGAATGGGACCAAAAGCTCTGGTGGGTACATATTGAAACGCTTATTACTATGCTCAAAGGCTATAAACTCACGGGCAACAAGAAGTGCTTAGAATGGTTCGAACGTGTACACAACTACGTGTGGACACACTTTACCGACCCCGACTATCCCGAATGGTACGGCTACCTCAATCGCCAAGGTGAAGTCCTGCTCCCCCTAAAGGGCGGTAAGTGGAAGGGCTGCTTCCACGTCCCCCGCGGCCTCTTCCAGTGTTGGCAAATGCTAAAGGATATGTAAGATAGATTTTTAGTTTTAAGGTTATGGGATTATCAACATGATGTAACTTTATAATCTTATAACCTTAAAACGTAAAATTAGCTATTTTTTAAAATAACCTATACACTACTAAACAAGAATGATAAAAAAGAGCGTTTTCATCGCATTATTCAGCCTTTTTAATGTATTCATAGGCTGGGCACAAACAGCCCATTATAATGTAGTACCACTACCTAAGAGCATTCAATATGCTAATGCGGGTGACTTTATCTTAAATAGTCAAACCACAATTGCCTATCCCAAAGGCAATAAAGCGTTGCATCAAAATGCTATACTCTTGGCACAATATATTCAGCAAAGCACGGGACTGCAATTAAAAGTCGTTACGAAGGCTAATGACAATAGCATTACGCTGCGTCAAAATTTAACAAGTAACCATACAGAGGCTTATCAGCTAAAGGTAACAAAAATGGGCGTTTTCATCGACGGTGCCTCAGACGCTGGTTGCTTCTATGGCATACAAACGCTGCGCAAGGCATTGCCCGTGGGGAGGGTGCAACAAGTCACCTTGCCCAGCGTTGAGGTAGAAGACTACCCACGCTTCAGTTATCGTGGCGCTCACCTTGACGTAGCGCGCCACTTCACTACGGCCGACTCTATCTACCGCTTCATTGATATGTTGGCCCTTCACAATATCAACCGTTTTCATTGGCACTTGACCGACGATCAAGGTTGGCGCATCGAAATAAAGAAGTACCCCCTACTCACCAAAATCGGCAGTTGGCGCGAACAAACGACCATTGGTCACAATTCAGGCCATTACGACGGCAAGCGCTATGGAGGTTATTATACACAACAACAGATTAAAGACATCATTAAGTACGCTGCTGATCGCTACATTACGATCATTCCCGAAATTGACATGCCCGGCCACATGCAAGCAGCCTTAGCTGCCTATCCCGAACTCGGCTGCACTGGCGGTCCTTACAAGGTGTGGCAAGAATGGGGCGTAACGGATAGCGTACTCTGTGCTGGAAATCCCAAAACTTACCAATTCATCGACGATGTACTCGATGAAGTGGTACGACTCTTCCCCTCTGAATACATTCACGTAGGGGGTGACGAATGCCCAAAGAAGGAGTGGAAACGCTGTGCCAAGTGTCAAGCGCTGATTGCAGCACAACACTTACAGGCTGACGAGCGCCACACAGCCGAAGAGCGTCTGCAAAGCTACTTCATTAAGCATGCAGAGCAACATCTTAATCAATTAGGGCGTCAGATGATTGGTTGGGACGAGACGCTCGAAGGTGGATTGGCTCCTAACGCTACCGTCATGTCATGGCGAGGCGAAGGTGGAGGCATGGAGGCTGCACGCCAACATCACAAGGTGATTATGACGCCCAATACTTACCTTTACTTTGACTACTATCAGAGTGCTGACAAAGCGCACGAACCTGAAGCCATTGGTGGCTACCTGCCTTTGCAACACGTGTATAGCTACGAACCCATGCCGCGCCAACTCAAGACCGACGAGCAGCCATATATTATAGGCGTGCAGGCCAACTTATGGACTGAATACATTCCGTCTTTTCGCCAAGTGGAATATATGGAATTGCCTCGTATGGCCGCATTGAGCGAAGTGCAATGGTGCAGTCCCGAACAAAAGGACTACAATGCTTTCATCAAGCGTTTGCAACAATTAGTCAAAGTGTACGATGAAGTAGGCTATAATTACGCTCGCGTGGTGTACAACCCAACGCTAACGTTAGCCACAGACACCACAAGTCGCAGTATCGTAGCTACGCTCTCTACAATAGACAATGCCCCTATTCACTATACGCTTGACGGAACAGCGCCCACCCTTTCATCTCCCCTCTATAGTGAACCAATACAAATAAAGCAGCCCTGCACACTGCGAGCTGCTGCTTTTCGTTCGTGGGGCACAACGCCCGAAGTGAGCGAAACGTTCCACTTTAATAAGGCTACGGCCTGTCCCATTCGCCTCTTACAAAAGCCTCACCCACAACAGGTGTATGGAGGCCCGACCTTATTAGTTGACGGATTGACGGCTGGCGACACCAACTATGCCTCTGGCCGTTGGATCGGTTTCTGTGGTAACGACCTTGAGGCCGTCATCGACTTAGGAACTCCCCAAGAACTCCGTCAACTCTCGCTCAGCACGTGCGTAGAAAAAGGCTATTGGTTATTTGATGCACGCCAAATACTCGTTGAAGGGTCCATCGACGGCATCCATTACACCACGCTCGGCCAACAAGCCTTTCCCGAAATGAAGGAGACGGATCCCAACCAAATCAATCGTCACACCGTCACGCTCACCACGACTTCTCCTATTCGTTACGTTAAGGTAATGGTGCAATCCGAACACCATATTCCCGCTTGGCACCCAGGCAAGGGCAACCCTGGTTTCGTATTCGTTGACGAATTAAACGTTGAATAGAACCTTTTATAAAGCTTTCAACTAACAGATAAGCTACAAATTGAAAGCTTAACATGAATATTAACGAAAAAAATTAATGAAATAATTAATGGATAATTGATGATAATTAATGTTCAAAACAAAGCGCGAAGCGCATAACTTAAATAGTTAGCGTTAAAGTTTAGGCGCACTTCGCGCGTTGTTTTAAACATTAATTATCATCAATTATCCATTAATTATTTCATTAATTTTTTTCGTTAATATTCATGTTAAGCTTCAAATTATTACTTCTCGTAAGCCTTAAGAATGTTCTCCGCCGTTTCCTTCATCGTTTCGGCAGAAAGTTGGAGTTTCGGTTTACGAAAATCCATGTCACCCTCGCTTTGCAACGGAATAAGGTGAATGTGAGCGTGGTTAACTTCCAATCCCAACACGGCCATACCTACCTTGCGACAAGGATAAGCCGTCTGAATGGCTAAAGCCACTTTCTTAGCAAAGACAATCATTTCGGCCAATTCGTCGTCAGAGAGGTCGAAAATATAGTCCACTTCATGCTTTGGCACAACTAAGGTGTGACCTTGGGCTACAGGGTTGATATCAAGGAATGCATAGAACTTATCGTTCTCAGCACACTTGTATGAGGGAATCTCACCCGCAATAATTTTACTAAAAATTGTCATGGTACCAATGTATTAATGTGTTAATATGCTATGTGTACGCCTAAACATAACGCGCGCTTTCCAGCACGCGGTAACAAAATCATCGTTCGCGTACTGGAAAGCACGCGTTACGTAGGCGCACATTCGCACTTTTTTAAATCGAAATGTTTAAGATCTCAAGGTGAATTGTTCCTTGAGGAATCTTTACTTCTACTACATCGCCCACCTTCTTACCCAGTAAGCCTTGTGCAATAGGAGTCGTGCTTGAAATCTTTCCTTCACGCAAGTTAGCTTCACTTTCACTAACAATCGTGTATTTCATCACCATACCATTCTTCACGTTCTTCATCTCGACCGTAGTAAGAATTTGTACGGTGTCAGCCTTAATCTTTGATTTGTCAATGATTTTAGCCTCTGCGATAGCCTTCTTAAGAGCTGCGATGCGGCCTTCGAGCTTTGACTGATTCTCTTTCGCAGCATCGTATTCACTATTTTCAGAGAGGTCACCCTTGTCAGCAGCCTCAGCGATAGCAGCTGAAGCAGCAGGACGCTCAATTGATTCCATGTGACGGAGTTGGGCTACCATTTTGTCGTAACCCTCTTGTGTCATGTAAGCCATAATAAAATTGCTTATAGTATTATTTTTTGTTTATATTTTCAATGTTGAGGTTAGTTAAGTTAAAGTCAAAAAAAAACCGAAAGAACTCCAGCACCGTTTTTTGTGCGTCGGAATCCTTTCAACTTCACCTTAATAACTATTTCCAAGTGCAAAAGTAGTCCTTTATTTTGAATAGGCAAAATTAAACCCTTTATTTTGGCCTTTTTATCGAGAGGTGTCAAACGTACATTAACACAAAATCCACTTTTATTGTTAGCTTTTACGCTTTCACGAAAACTTAATGCCGAAAACTTTGCAAATCAATCTTTAATTCAATAACTTTGCTCTCAGAATAGAAAAACTCTATTCAATTAACCCAAAAACTTAAAAAACGCGTATGAAGAAGATTTTACTTTCATTATTTGCTTTGTTAGCAGTTGCATTTAGTGCAAATGCTGAGACAAAAGAAGTAGTATTTGACTTTACAGCCAACCCTTGGAATCTTCCCTTAGGTTCAGGCACAACCTCACCTTCTAAAGATGCTGGTGACATTTCTGCTCCTATCGTACAAGACGGTGTGTAATCCACACCCGTCAGCAGG
>ERZ1031798.284-NODE-284-length-13867-cov-6.033087_pt1 | contig 13867 bp, 9 predicted proteins | sample MGYA00517882_ERZ1031798 | MGnify/ENA primary metagenome ERZ1031798 (study PRJEB33719, sample SAMN04261244) | wastewater metagenome | biome: rural village; feature: human; material: feces | host: Homo sapiens | place: El Salvador | collected 2013-01-07 ...
GATTGCTTAAGCCATATATACAACTATCCATAAGACCTAAAGAGAATGACCAACGCCACAATATTATGTAAGTGTTCTGAGCGGTGCCACGTTGGCAGTGAGCTGACTTCGTAACCCAATCCATCAGATGACGTGATGACACGGCACCGACACCACAACCTAAAAGCACATCGCCCACATAGCCTAACACGACATGAAGCTGACTGACTAAGATTAAGCCCAACACTACAAGCAGATACCCCATACTAACCAAGGTGCGCTGACCTAAACGACGACGAATAAAGAGCTGGGTCAAAAAGGCACAAAGCACACCAAGTGATAAAAAGAGGTAAGATGAACTAAAGAGCCAATCTTGCTTCATAGGCAAGGCACCGGCTATACGTCCTAAAGTCCAAGGGGCTGCAAACATTGATAGCCCCATTGGCAATGAACTGGGCAAGAAAAAACGGTCGAACGTAACAAAAGCCACTTTCACTGGTGCCTTAATCGGTACTGGAGTTTGGGCTACTAATATGAATGACATTGCACAGGGGATTAGTGCCCACCAATAAGCATAGGTCATAGGAAATGTGTGTGAAAGCACATAACCTAAGAAGAGACCTAAGGGAATGCCTATGCGCCCCGCCCAACCATATATAATATCTCCTTTATTGCGCTGCTTCGACAACAAAATGTCGTTGACAAGTGTTGTGCCTAAGGCTGTCTGTGAGATGCCAAAGGCTACACCTTGTATAAGTTGCAAAGCTAAAAGATGACACACATCGTAGGCATTGACATAGCCCAAAGTGGCTATAGGGCCTAACAATAGGAGGGCTTTTAAAAAGACATCCTTTCGCGAACGACGCTCCATTAAATACGCGCCAAAAGGGCCTGGCAACACCATACCTATGGCAAAAGCTAACACGCCCCAACCTACCCACCGTGCCTCACTACCCAAGCCGAGCGTTTGAAGGCTGAGCAAGGGAATCATGGCATATACGTAGATGTGTAAGAACCAATTGGCCACACACATATTAATGAAACGTGAGCTTTTCAACCCGTTATGTACTTGAACAGACATAAGCAGAGTGTTAATATAGATGCTGTTTAGTAGCTTTCGCTTTCATTAGGGAAATTTGTGGTCTTTACGTCTTCCACATATTGTCCAATTGCATCGGTCATAATGGTAAAGAGGTCGGCATATCGACGCAAGAACTTAGGTGAGAAGCCTTTGTTCTTACCTAACATATCGTCAATTACCAACACTTGACCATCGGCCGGACCCGCACCAATACCAATAATAGGTATATCTACGCTGGCTACTGCTTTAGCGGTAAGTGCTGCGGGTATCTTCTCCAACACAATGGCACAACAACCTACCTCAGCTAAGGCTTTCACATCTGATAGCAACTTCTGAGCTTCTGCTTCTTCCTTCGCACGAACGGCGTACGTGCCAAACTTATTGATACTTTGGGGAGTAAGGCCTAAATGGCCTACTACGGGGATGCCTGCATCGATAATGCGCTTTACGGCATCAATTATCTCTACACCGCCCTCAAGTTTAACGGCATCACAACCCGTCTCTTTCATCATGCGAATGGCATTACGAACAGCTTCAACAGCGTCCACCTGATAAGAACCGAAAGGCATATCGCACACAACGAAGGCACGTTGAGCGGCACGAGCCACTGAGGCTCCATGATAGATCATTTGGTCAAGCGTAATAGGCAAGGTGGTCATGTGGCCTGCCATTACATTAGATGCACTATCGCCTATCAATATCATGTCGACACCAGCGGCATCAACTATCTTGGCTGTGGTGTAGTCGTAAGAGGTTAGCATGGCAATCTTCTTGCCTTCTGCTTTCATTTCTTTCAGTCTATGAGTAGTCACCTTGCGGGTGTCTTCAACTAAATATCCTGACATTTCTTTTTATTTTTTTAGTTCGCACATTTGTGCAACAGTTATTTCGGTAAAGTCGTTAATGACGCACTGACACAATGAGGCTATACGTGCCGCAGGAATGGTCGTTGTAAGACCGATAACGGTCGCTCCACTATCGTGCCCTGCTGTAAGTCCGCTAATAGAATCTTCAAACACGAAGCAATCCTTGGCTGCTAATCCTAAGGCTTGCGCGGCATCGAGGTAGCAATCGGGAGCTGGCTTTGAACGACGCGCATTCTCTGCCGTAAAGATACGATCAAAAAGTTGAGAAAATTCAGGATGCTGCTGATACAAGCATTCCATTTTGGCTTTATTTGAACTGGTAACAATGGCCATAGGTATACCAGCTTTGCGAAGTTCACTTACAAAGTCTATCGCTCCTTCGACGTAAGGATAACTCATACGTGTCTCAAAATCATTGAGTTGCTCAACCACTTGTCGTGCTATTGCTTCGTCTGCGAAATAAGCGCTCAATATTTGCGTCAGCGTATGCCCTTTAATTTGGCTCGGGAAGTCTGGATTTTCAGGCAGGTAGGTTTTACCTATCACTGTCCAAAACTCCGTATATTGTTCCTCAGTGTTGATAATCACACCATCTAAGTCAAACAGTACCGCAGTCTTTGTCATTCTTTATCTCGTATTGTTTTAGACTGCAAAGTTATAGAAAAAATAGATATGCTACCTCTTTTAACAATTTGCTTTCTATAAATTACTTTTCACAAGTGCCACCACACAAAGAATATAATTACCTTTGCGACATGAAACTTTTACACTCTATATTCTTCGGTCTTATACTACTCGCCAGCATACCACAAATGGTGACAGCACAGACCATTATCCCACTCGAACGCGGCAAAGGCGGTGTGCGATCTAAAACGGTTGACGACTATAAGGAGGAACTTAATATGGTTGAACGCCAGCGCAATGACTCTATTCAGTATGTCGACAACCTCCGACGTGCCTTCAATGCCTTACACGTTGATTCACTCACCGAAGCTGAATCGCTCTTTAAAGAGGCACTTAAGTTGCGTCCTACAGCACCCGGAAACCACATTATCAAATATAACCTCGGACTGGTGGATATGGCACGTGGCAACAACGTGGAGGCTGTAAAGAAGTTGACTGAAATAATCAAAAACTATCCCAACTATTTTGAAGCTCGCTTGGCGCGTGCTGAAGCTAATTTACAACTAAACCGCACCAACGAAGTGATGGATGACGCACAACAGGTGCTTGACAAACAAAAGTTTGAAGGCATGACACCCGATCTCATCGAACGCGCTCGCTTCATTCGCGCTGCTGCACGCTACCAGTTGCGACTTTATGCCGATGCACACGCCGACCTTCAAGTTATTATGGGTGACAATCCTCAAAATACGAACGCTCAAGTACTCGATGCTTTAGTATTGCAGCAGATGGGACGACCTAAGGAAGCCTTAAATCGTTTAAACCTCATTGTAGCCGCTCACCCCGACAACTTAGACGCTCTTAGCACACGTGCCGCTATTGAAGCCGAACTCGACCTCCACACGTTGGCACGAGCTGACTACGATACATTAATCAAACGCCAACCCAACGAAAGCAGTTACTACATCGAGCGCGCAAAAATGCTCCTTCGCTTAGGCGAAAAGAAGGCTGCACGCACTGACCTCGATCGCGCCATTCAACTCGGTGTACCTCAAGGTATGGTACACACATTGTATCTACAAACAAAATAGAAGAGAGATCCTTTCATACAATGCGCAATATATTTTTGTTAATTTTATTAGTCCTATTTATACTCCCTATAAGTATAAGTGGTGCTCCTGCCACACACAGTCCAGCCTCCAACAATATACGCTACGAGGTGCGTGCTGCATGGCTCACTACGCTTATGGGACTTGACTGGCCTTCAAAGCCTGCTACGACTGAGGCGCAAGCCGAACTACAGCGACGCGACTTGTGTCGACAACTTGACCAATTAAAGGCTGCGGGCATCAACATGGTGCTTTTTCAGTCACGTATACGTTCTACAACTGCCTATGCCTCTGACATCGAACCATGGGACGGAGTGTTTACTGGCCGTCCTGGCCAACGCCCACTTTACGATCCCTTACTGTTTGCTATCAACGAATGTCATAAGCGCGGCATGGAATGTCATGCCTGGGTGGTAGCCTTTCCTATCTGCAAAGTAGCCACGGCAAAGCAGTTAGGGAAACGTGCCTTGCCTGCACTTCACCCCGAACTCTGTCAACGTTGCGGTGACCAATGGATGATGAACCCTGGTGTGCCTGCCACTGCCACTTACCTTGCCAACGTATGTAAAGAGATTGTCACCAAATATGCCGTTGACGGCATTCACCTCGACTATATCCGCTACCCAGAAGCTTCCATACCTTTTAACGATAATGCCACTTACCGCCGATATGGACAGGGCCTCAACAAGGCCACATGGCGTACACAAAACATAGACCGTTGCGTACAAGCCATTCACAAAGCCGTCAAAGAAGTACGACCTTGGGTGAAACTAAGTTGTTCGCCCGTAGGGAAATATGCGGACTTAAGCCGTTACTCGTCTCGTGGTTGGAATGCACGCGATGCCGTGTCACAGGACGCACAACGTTGGCTATGCGAGGGGTGGATGGACATGCTCTTCCCCATGATGTACTTCGACGGCGACCATTTCTACCCTTTCTTAGCCAATTGGAAGGAGAATGACTTCGGACGGCCTATTGTACCAGGCCTAGGCATCTACTTCTTAAATGAACGCGAAAAGAATTGGCCTTTACTTACCATTCAGCGCCAAATGAACGTATCACGCAACGAAGGACTTGGCGGCCAAGCTTTCTTCCGCACCCGTTTTCTCTTAAATAACGAAAAAGGATTACGCTCGTGGTTACAAACTCAATTCTACGCTCAGCCTGCCCTCATTCCACCTATGACTTGGCAAGATAGCATTCCGCCCACTACCCCACTTCATGCAACCAAACACTTCAAAGAACAGCATATCAGTCTATCGTGGTCTGCATCGACCGACAATACACCCAACGCTCCTCTCACCTACAACGTCTACCGCATCGACTCTATCTTTGGCGACGTAATTTTGGCGCTTCATACCTCCACGTTACACTATGAGCATACGCTCTCTCTCCCTGCCCTTCGCCATAGTCACTACCTCATCACGGCCGTTGATGCTTATGGCAACGAGAGCAAACCCATCGAAGCTATAGAAAATTAGTAAAGCTATAACTCACTTATTTTGCCCTTTTTTTCTCATTTTACAATGTGTAAAACGCTTTTTTTCAAAAAAAACGCGGAAAAAATTTGCAGGTAACAAAATAATCACTACCTTTGCACTCGCAAAACGGAACAAGACAGCCGTCAAGCACTAAAGTTTGCCTCTTTAGCTCAGTTGGCCAGAGCACGTGATTTGTAATCTCGGGGTCGTTGGTTCGAATCCGACAAGAGGCTCACTTCAAAGGTTATTCAACACTAAGTGTTGAGTAACCTTTTTTTATTTAATTTCCACAAAACTGGTTTAATAAACTGCAGTTTACCATTCCTCCACACCTGCATATAGGTAACAAAAATTAAAAAATTAACCTTTCACAACTCATTAAAATGAACAACGAGTTGTGTAATACGAAATATTACTTTACCTTTGTTCGCACAAATCATTGCTTTAAATAAAATCCATGACCATCGCCATAATAAACGCTATGCACAAAGAGCACGAACAGCTCGTTGCGCTGCTTAATAATGTACATACCACTCAAGATGCCCACTTCACCTTTGTTGAAGGAACACTCAATGGCCACCATTTGGTACTCATGGAGAGCGGCATTGGGAAGGTGAATGCAGCCATTGGTGCAGTAGAGTTAATTAAACGATTCAAGCCCGAAGCGCTTATCAACACGGGCGTAGCTGGCGGCATTGACACTTGTCTAAACGTAATGGACGTAGTAGCAGGCCAGCGCGTAGCTTATCACGACGTTGACTGTGGGCCCGAATCTGCTTTAGGTCAAGTACAAGGTCTACCCCTCTATTATGAAGCCGACAAGGCGCTATTTGATGCAGCCATGACGGTGACACCTCCAGAACACACGAAATTGCATGGTGGACTTATTTGCAGTGGTGATCAATTCATCACCAATCGTACACAGTTACAAACGATCAAGGACCGTTTTACCGATGGCCTCGCCGTCGACATGGAGAGTGGAGCCTTGGCGCAAGTATGCTATATATATAAGGTGCCATTCTTGAGTTTCCGTATCATAAGCGACACTCCAGGTGCCAACAACCACTTTGACCAATACCAAAACTTTTGGGAGACCATGGCCGACCGCTCTTTTGGCGTAACAAAGGCGTTGTTAGAGGCTATTTGCGCATAATTCTTTTGTTAACTCGTTAACCCCAAAAAGAAGTATGAAAAAGATACCAAGTTTTACCATAGACCATACGCGATTAAATCGTGGCATATATGTGAGCCGAAAGGACGTTGTTGCAGACGAAATAATCACGACTTTTGATGTACGCATGAAGTTGCCCAATCGCGAACCTGCCTTACACCAAGGAGCCATTCACACGATAGAGCACCTTGCAGCCACCTTCTTACGCAATCACCCTGTATGGAAAGACCGCATCGTTTATTGGGGGCCAATGGGGTGTCTTACGGGCAATTACCTAATCGTTAAAGGTGACCTCACCAGCCGTGACATTCTCCCCCTGATGCAAGAGACATTCCTGTTTATTGCCAACTATGAGGGCGAAATCCCCGGGGCTACCGAACGCGACTGTGGCAATTACATTTTGCAAGACTTAGCCATGGCACGCTATGAAGCGAAAAAGTATTTAGACGAGACGCTTAATTGCGCTACGGACGACAATCTTATCTATCCAGCGTAGTTCTTTTGTCAACAAGTCGATAACTTAACAGATTGACAGATAAGTTTGTCCTTCACATCTATTTATCACCCTGTTAACTCACTCCTCAAATAGAAATAATTCAACCCAACAATATTATGAAAAAAATCTCCATCATGCTTTCGGCTCTCTGCCTTGCAGCGGGAATGCCCACTGCCCTTCAGGCACAGACGACCGATTTCACTTTGGACCAAAGCGTTCCCGCCAATCCTGAGAACGAACCGCGTCCCGTTTTCCCCGTTCCTACCGCTCGTCAATTGAAGTGGAACCAAACCGAATTTTATGCTTTCTTCCACTATGGCATGAACACCTACTCCGACAAAGAGTGGGGTAACGGAAGCGAAAGTCCTAATACTTTTGCACCTACGGCCGTACCTAAACCACGTCAATGGCTCGAAGCAGTTAAGGCTGGTGGTATGAAGGGCGGTATTGCAGTCGTTAAACACCACGACGGCTTCTGCCTTTGGCCTACACAGACGACCGAACACAACGTAAGCAAGAGTAGCAATGCCAATGCGCAAAAAACCAATATTCCGAAGGACTTTGCTGAAGCTGCAAAAGCCTTGAATATGAAGTATGGTTTTTATATCTCACCTTGGGACCGCAATAGTAAATATTGGGGCGAAAAGGAGAATGGTAAGTATACAGACAACTACGCCAAGAAGGTGTTCTTTGCCCAATGTGCTGAAATGACCCAATATGGTGCCGACCAATTTGAAATGTGGTTTGACGGTGCTACAGGCGACAACGGATATTACGGTGGTGCTAACGAAAGACGCAACATCGACAATGCACAGCGCTACTATGACATTCCTAACCTTCGTGACTCTATTCACAACGCTTGTCCAAACATTATCCTTTGGGGTACAGGCGGTGAAGCACGCTGGATTGGTAATGAACAAGGTTGGGCTGGCGAAACTTGCTGGTCAATGGGCGACGGCGAAACAGGTAGCGAAACGGCTTGGAAGTGGTTCCCCGGTGAGAGCGATGCCAAAGCTACGTCAAGAGGTTGGTTCTACCACGACGGTGAGACTTGTAAGTCTGCCGACGAGATGTTTAAAATCTATCTTGAAACGGTAGGTCGCAACGCTACGCTGATTCTCAACTTCCCGCCCAACAAAGCTGGTGTCTTGCCCGATGCAGACGTAAAGAATTTGAAAGACTTAGGTGATATGCTCACCAAGCGTTTGGGTACTGACCTCGCTGCACAAAATGGCGTAACCATTACAGCCTCAGCTACACGCGACAAGGGACAGACACGCACCTACGATGCCACCAACATGATTGACGGCAAAATCGATACGTATTGGGCTGCTCCCGACGGCACAACAAGTGCTACTATTACAGTCACACTGCCCGAAGCAAAGACAATCTATTACGTTGCCTTGCAAGAGTACATTCAATTGGGACAGCGTATCAAGGGCTTCACCATCGAGACGAGTACTGACGGCACAAACTGGACTAAGAAGGGCGGTAGCATCGCTACGACTACAGTTGGTTACAAGCGCATCATTCCACTCAATGGTAGCACTTCTAACAGCTATACCAACGGCACACAAGCTAAGTACGTGCGCGTAACAATTAAAGACAGCCGCGCTTGTCCTACCTTGCACACGTTGTCAATCTTCTAAACCGAACTTGCTAATCTCTGAATATATACACAATGAAAGTAAAACACTATATAGCTCTTGCTGCACTCACACTGCCCTTGGCAGCTAACGCGCAGAGCAATGTTATTGACTTTGAATCGCAAACAGGCTATAAGTCGGTGGGCGTATTCGACACGTGGGAGAACTCTCCCTTCCGCACAGGAGTGCTCAAAGGCAACGTAAAGGTGGTAAACAACCCCAACAAGGCCAACGACGATATTATTGGTCAAATCAACCCTTCTGAAAAGGTGTTGGCATTTCAACGTTCACGCTTCGGCAGTAACACCTTTGGTGTGCGCGTAGAACTGACTGAACCTATCGCATTGTCACAAACGGCTAAGTATGTACACGTTATGATGCTTAAGCCTAAAGCAGGCCGCGTTATGTGCTTTGCTTTGGGTAGCCGTGCTGACCGCCCTTGGCAGTCAAAAGAGGTAGTACAGGTAGAGGCTTCATGCATAAGCATTGTAAAGACCGACGGTAAGTGGTATGATGCTGTTTTCGCGCTTACAGGTGCTGAAGGCGTTAACGTTCATAGCCTTGTTTTTGCCCCAGAAGTAGAGTCACAACACAATGCAACAAGCGACTATGCCGTTTACATTGACAACATTCAAGTAGACAACAGCTCAACTTCACGTATCATTTATGGTTGCTACCCTGTCAACTACGAAAAGACGCAAAAGTTAAATCGTACTGACCGCTATGCCACAGGCATTATGCTTAAGAGTGCTGACGGTGATCAATCTTTAAGTGTAAGCCAACAGTCTGACAGGTTGCTGTTCCAAGACTTACTTGCTAAGTCGTTTAAAGCCAAAGCTGGCGAGAAGGTAAGCGTCAACACGGGCTATAATGGCAATTGGATGAGTGCTTACGTCTACCTCGACCGCGACAATAACGGCAAGTTCAACTTCGACATCAAAGAAGACGGCACACCTGCTGAGAATAGCGATTTAATGAGCTACTCTCACTACAAGAACAAGAACAGTGCTGGTGCAACGCTGAAAGATGGTAACACCCGTACCCTACCCGAGTTTACCATTCCAGCTGGTTTAGAGCCTGGCTTCTATCGCTTGCGCTACAAGATTGACTGGGACGAAATTGACCCTGCTGGCAATACGACCGAATCAAACAACATTGTTAACAATGGTGGTGCTATCATTGACACTCGTTTGAACATTCATGGCGACGAGGTGACTATCTCACGTGGTCAGAGTGCTTCGGGTACCAATGGCGAGATGAAAAAGGCTGACGGTACTGATTTTAGTCCCCATAGCATTCCGTTTGGTAAAGACTATACGGTTAAATTCGTACCCTCACCTGGCTTCAAGTTAGGCAATATCGTTATTCGTCACGGCTATAACCTTGACAAAGACTCATTGGTTAATGAGACTCCGCAATATGTCGATGTCGTTGTACCAGCTTATATGGCAAAGGATAACATCTACACCATTCCTGCTGAGTACATTGACGGTGACGTGCGCATTACACCTAACTTTATCTCAACCGAATCAGGCGAAACGGAGGAGAAGTATGGACTCAACTTTAATAAGGACTTGCTCATCGACCGCGAACCCGGACAGGAACGCTCTTTGAATAGTCTCTCATTCAACACCACTACTCACCCTAACGAACAAAAGATTCTGCCCACAAACAAGAAGTTGGTATACCAAGACTTCACGAATCGCAGCATCTACGTTAAGGGAGGTGATGTTATTACCACTAATATTGACTACACACCGAACAAGAATGCTTATATGCACCCCTACCTCTACGTAGACCTTGACGGGGATGGTGTGTTCAATACTTCGGTAAATGCTGACGGTACGCCTACAATAGAAGGCGAAATGCTTTCATACGCTTTCTACAACAACAAGAATAGCAATGGTGCCGCAGCAGACGAAAATCGTTCGAGTTGCTTCGACAAGACCAACTCTATGCCGCAGTTCAAGATTCCCGCTGGCTTGCCTACTGGTAAGTATCGCGCACGCTTCAAACTCGACTGGAGCGATCCCGATCCCGCAGGACGCTATAATAAGGGCGGAAACGATATTCACAAGAATGGTGGTTACGTAGTTGACTTCTACTTCAACGTTGTAGACGAATATCCTAAGTTCAAACTTGATGTTCAAACAACCAATGGTTCAATCGTAGGTGCAGGTAACACTGGTTTGCCTGAAACTATTTTGTTAGACTCACCTATTAGCGTAATGGCTTTTGGTGCTGCCGAAAACTACAACGCAACTGAAATCAAAGTTCGTCATGGTAAGAACCTTGATGGTGAAGCTGTTGTAAATGGCGAAACGCAGTGGAAGGAAGAAAGCATTGAACTCACTGACGGGGCTTGCACGATTCCCGCTGAAATGGTTGACGGCGACGTTCGCTTGACCGCTGAATTCGAAGACGCTGGTGCTGAATACAAACTTGCTTTTGGCGATGAGTTCAACACTGCTGACTTCACTCAGCCTAATGAAGCATATTGGAGCCGTTCTAAATGGGAACATCCCACTTGGAAGCGCTTCACTGCTCAAACCAAAGCTGGTCAAGAAAAGACAGGTTGGATTGAAGATGGCAAACTCGTTCTTCGCTGTGTGAAGAATGAATTTGATGACGAAAAGAGAGGCGACAATGGTAGCAAGCTCGAAATGATTAGCGGTGCTGTTGAATCTGCCGACAAAATCACCTTTACTTATGGTAAGGTGGAAGGTCGTTTGAAAACTACTGCCCACTCGGGTAACTTCCCTGCCTTCTGGATGATGCCTAACAAATCAACCTACGGTGGCTGGCCTTCAAGCGGTGAAATCGACATCTTTGAACAAATCAATAACGAAAACAAGAGCTACCACACTATCCACAGCTACTGGGCAAACGGTGCTGGTGATGGCGGTTTAGGAAATGGCGGCAACCCTCAAAAGGGCGGTACTTCAGCTACTACTACTGGCGATTACCACGTATATGGCTTGGAATGGACTGAAAACATGCTCACATGGTTCGTTAATGGTAAAAAGGTGTTCTCTTACGCTAAGTCAACAAATCAAGATGATCTTGACAAGAAGCAATGGCCGTTCGACAAACCCTTCTACCTCATCCTCAATCAGAGTGTAGGTAATGGTGGTTGGGCTGCAAATCCTGACTTGAACTTTACTTACGAGACAAAGTTCGACTGGGTACGCGTTTACCAAAAGGCTGACGGCGACTTGATTACAGGCGTTAACAATGTTAAGGAAACAACTCTTGACTACTACGTCACTCCAGGTCAGATTCGTTTGGTCGCTCCTTACAGTACGAAGGTTACTATTGTCGACCTCCAAGGCCGCACCCTTTTTGCACAGGTTGTTCAAGGCAACAAGAACGTTCACGTGCCCAGCGGTGTTTACCTCGTTAACAACCACAAGGTGATTGTGCCTTAAACACTATAAGTGATTATGGCTATTAAATAATTATTCCCCTTTGCTCTGACGGAGTAAAGGGGAATTTTAGTTTCATACAAAAAGAGAAAAACTGCAATTTATCGAAAAGTTGCAGCTTACAAGCACAAATTAGTTGCAAAACAACAGAAAACATCCTACTCTGTTGCAGCGTTTCACCTTTTTTGTCTAACTTTGTCACAATAACAATAATAATAACCTCAAACTAAGATAACATGAAGCACAGATTTCTTTGTTTCCTTATGTTACTGTCCCTCTTGCCAATGGCAACGTGGGCACAGACCTTTGTTAACCTTACCCCTCGTCCGAAGACGATGAAGGTAGGAACAGGCACCCTTGCCTTACCCTCACAATTTACCATTAGCTACAACGGATTAGACGCTGACGGCATACACGAAGTCAACGCCTTTGCTAACGAATATGCTTCCGTTACAGGAGCACAAGTTAGCGTAGCTGAAAATGATGCCAACGCGCTCTTCCAAGTATCATTACTGCCCACCTCTTCTAAGCTCAAGGAAGAGGGCTATCAACTAAACGTTACTGCTAATAGTGTCAACATTCAAGCCAAAAGCGCATTAGGTTTCTTCTATGCTTTCCAAAGTGTAAAGAAGATGTTGCCTGCTAATGTAATGGCAGGCGTTAAAGACGCAACCGTAACGTCATTTCCCCTCCCCGTAGTAAGCATCACCGACGAACCTCGTTTTGAATATCGTGGTTTTATGCTCGATGTGTCACGCCACTTCTTCACTACCAACGAAGTAAAGCGCATGCTCGATGTAATGGCCTACTACAAGATGAATAAGTTCCACTGGCACTTAACCGACGACCAAGGTTGGCGCGTTGAGATTACGAAGTATCCTAAACTCACAACCATAGCTAGCATAGCCCCCAATAGTCTCTTTACCGACCTTTACGAGGCTAAACAATATTGGATCAACAAGCCTTACGGTCCTTACTTCTACACAAAAGAAGAGATTAAAGACGTCGTAGCTTACGCCAAGGAACGCCATATCGAAATCATTCCCGAGATTGACATGCCTGGCCACAGCGCAGCTGCCATGACGGCTTATCCTGAGTTTAGCTGCAATCCTTCTGGTGGCCACACAGTATGGAGCAATGGTGGTATATCTTACGACGTTATCAACGTAGCTAACCCTGCAGCCGTTCAGTTTGCCAAAGATGTGTTAGAAGAGATTATGGAACTCTTCCCTGGCAAACACATTCACATCGGTGGCGACGAATGCCCCACTGACGAATGGGGAAAAAATGCTGAATGCCAAGCACTCTACAAAAAGTTAGGCCTCACGAGCTATCGTCAATTACAAAGCCACTTCATTCAGCAATTGGATGAGTTTGTGAAAGAAAAGGGGCACAAACTCTCTGTATGGAACGAAGCTATCACCGCCTCTGGTGCCGACCTCGACATCATGAAGGCTACCGACGCTGACGTTTACTGCTGGCAACCAGCCGAAGCAGCCGTAGCTAAAGCCAAGAAAGAGGGAATGAACTCTATTTACACACCTTGGGGTCCCTACTACATCAATCGTAAACAAGGTAACTCCGAACAAGACCCACCCAACGCTGGCGATGGCTCTGACCACGTACAGAACACTTACAACCGCAACATTCCCGACGGCGTAACGCGCGGTATTCAAGGCACCTTCTGGTGTGAGAACGTTTCTAACGCTGATTTAATGGAATGGTCGGCTCTTCCTCGCTTGATTGCTATCGCTGAACGCGGTTGGACCCCCGAAGCTAACAAGGACTTCTCTGACTTCCAGAAGCGTATGTCGGCTGACACCGTAATGCTCAACTACAACAACTATAAGTACTGCAAGTACTACATGTTGGACGCTGACAATGGCATGATGAGCCAATATCTGCGTGTGCTTGTATCAAGGTAAGGCACTCTAAAATACCCGCCCTTAACCTGCGCCATTTCCTTGTCAGTGAGCTTTTTAACTCCGA
>ERZ1031798.293-NODE-293-length-13719-cov-7.586797_pt1 | contig 13719 bp, 10 predicted proteins | sample MGYA00517882_ERZ1031798 | MGnify/ENA primary metagenome ERZ1031798 (study PRJEB33719, sample SAMN04261244) | wastewater metagenome | biome: rural village; feature: human; material: feces | host: Homo sapiens | place: El Salvador | collected 2013-01-07 ...
GATGGGAAGAAAGAAGACATCGACCTTTCGAACCTGTACGAATACGGCACGGTAGCTATACCAGTGAACGTCTTTCATGGGTGTTTGAGCACACCAAAAGACAATTAACGGGGATAATGCCTTTATCCTACGATGACTGTAATTTAGTAAATATAGTTTGGTATTCTATCAATGGACAAAGGTTGACATCTGAGCCAACTCAAAAAGGTTTTTATATCAGGAGTTATCGGTATAGAAGTGGTAAGGCCATAACTGGAAAGTTTTATTTGGACAGACCATTTTAATTGAGTTAAAAAGAGACTGAGGTTGTGTCAAAAGTCGCAATTAGTACACCCATTGTGGTTAGTATGGAAGATACCCTCAAATCATGGAAGATGCAGCGAGCATCTTCCATCCCTTATCCCTTTGATACGCAACGCGCTACGCTGAAAATGGAAGATATGGTAGATAATTTCGCAAACTTGATTTTTCTACAGAATATCCGTATGTTGAAATAAATATATATCTTTGCATTATATAAACATATATCTATGGATAAACAATCAAGATACAACGAATTGATCTCTCAGATAAAGGTCTTCGCCAATGACGCAGACACCCCCATCAGTGTATTGTCAAATTGCGCTGCAGTAATGAAAATGATATTTCCAGAGGAATATTTCTGGGTAGGTTTCTATATTGTAGACGGCGATGAACTGTACCTCGGTCCGTTCCAGGGTACACCGGCATGTACACGCATCAAGTTCGGACGCGGAGTATGTGGCACGGCATGGAAGGAGCAGCGCACACTTGTTGTTGAGGATGTCGAGAAATTTCCTGGTCATATAGCCTGCTCGTCGCTCTCACGATCTGAGATTGTCGTTCCGTTGAAGCACAATGGGGTAGTGGTTGGTGAAATAGACATCGACAGCACCGAATTGGCAACATTCGACGACGTGGACAGACAGTTTCTTGAGCATGCGGCAGAGATGATTGCGCCTTATATGGCGAAGCTCGCCATATCTTTATGAATCTATAGTGTGCATGGCAAGAATGCCATACCCTCCTATAATGCTGCATAAGTATGGCGAGAAAGTTCTGTTTTATATAGATCTTAGGGCTTAAAAGCAGAAAAATGTAAGTTCGTAGTTAAAAAGTTGCGAAAACTTTTGGTGGTTTCATAACAAATGCGTACCTTTGCAACCGCTTACAGAGCAATACGGGTAAGTCTTGCACGGCCAGCTCCCTTCGAACCCTCCAGGACGGGAACGTAGCAAAGGTAGTTGGTTGTAGCGGCGCGATGTAAGTAGCTTGCCCACCCGCCTCTTTAGCTCAGTTGGCCAGAGCACGTGATTTGTAATCTCGGGGTCGTTGGTTCGAATCCGACAAGAGGCTCAAAATGATGACGAGACAAGACTTTAAGTTTTGTCTCGTTTTTTTGTATTTGCATGTTTGAGGTGCATGCTGCGCCTTGAATGCTGCAGGGTTGTATAAACTTAGAGCGGCGGAGCTTTACCTCAGTCGCCATGATTAAAATTTAGAAGACTATGGAAAAGATAGACGTTACGACACTCCACGATAATGTGTTCACAACTATTGGTAAGGAGTGGCTGCTTGTTGCTGCAGGCAACAAGGAGAAGTTCAACATGATGACAGCATCTTGGGGATGCCTCGGCTGGTTGTGGAGACGTCCGGTGGCTATTGTTTATATCCGTCCGGAGCGTTATACACACGAGTTCATTGAGGCAAACGACACTATGAGTCTTGTTTTCCTCGGCAATTCTGAGGAGGCACGCAAGGCGTATACGTTCTGCGGCACTAAGTCGGGAAGAGACTTCGACAAGGCGAAGGAGGCTCATCTCACACCGGTTGCTACCGAGAACGGTTGCGTTACATTCGAAGAAGCACGCCTCACATTCACTTGCCGCAAGCTGTACAAGACACAGATTCGTCCGGAAGAGATGCTCGACAAGTCGATTGAGCAGTTCTACGGAGAACAGGGCGGTTTGCACGACGTGTATGTAGTGGAGATTCTCGACGCTTACAAGAAGTAATGTCCTAACAAGCAAAACCATTCTATATACATAATATTATATAGTACAGGTCAATTAATATTCAAACAGATCTTTGATGACAGAGAAAATAGACAAGTATAAGGTTCAGGCGGCTTTGGTGCGCTCGTTCTTCGACGCCTTCTCGCATGGCGTTATAGAGAGTCAAGTGGAAGACCCGAAGGAGAAAACGACACCGCAGTCGGTGAAGAAGCTGATGCTGGAGCACTACGAGCACATTGCGCCCGCTTTCTTCGACACCATGTTCTTCCCGTTGGCAGCCATGAACTACAAGTATGAAGACATTGCAGCACTGGCTCGCGAAGCGCAGCAGCGTGGCGACGACATGATGGCGCTTGTGCGCACGGCGTGTGGCAACGATGCGTACTACAACGCTATGGTTGAGGAATACAAGCGCAACTTCTCGATGCTGCTTGCAGGCAGATACCTCTCCAACGCCGACCATCTTGAGGGCTATGTGCGTAAGGCGGAGGATGAGACGGAAGCGTCGGTAGACTCCGACCGCGCTATCGAGCTGACTGTGCGTGTCGTGATGTTCGCATACGTTCGCGGTCTGCGCCAGACGGGGGAGGATGCACGTTCTGATCGGTCGGTGCACTTGGGACAAGTGCACCCCCTTGGGGAGGATGCACGTTCTGATCGGTCGGTGCACTTGAGACAAGTGCACCCCCTACGTGGGGCTACGCTCTTCCGTCTGATGCTCGATGCGATGAACATCTTGTTGCTCGACGAAGCTGTCGACTTTGCTGACGAAGAGGCAGCAGACCTTGCTTCGCTGTTTTTGAAGGTCTGCCAGACGCAGCATAACTTCACGGTTATGACTGACGAAATGGACCGCACATATTCTGAATTAATGGAGGAATAATAACAAAATACTATGACACAGATTCCGGTATTGCTGCTCACAGGTTATCTGGGCAGCGGCAAGACAACATTGTTAAATCGTATCCTTTCCAACGAGAAAGGAATTAAGTTCGCCGTTATCGTGAACGATATCGGCGAGGTGAACATTGACGCCGACCTCATCCAGCAGGGTGGAGTGGTGAACAAGCAGGACGACAGTCTGGTGGCTCTGCAGAACGGCTGCATCTGCTGCACGCTGAAGATGGACCTTATAGATCAGTTGCGCGACATCATTAACATGAAGCGCTTCGACTATATCGTCATCGAGGCGAGCGGCATCTGCGAACCGGCACCGATTGCGCAGACTATCAGTTCGATGGTGACACTCGGTCCGCAGTACATCACCAACGGCATACCGCGTCTTGACAGCATCGTGACCGTGGTGGACGCGCTGCGCATGAGAGACGAGTTCAACAACGGCGACGCTCTGACACGCGACGGACTTGAAGACGAAGACCTCGAAAACCTCGTAATACAGCAGATAGAGTTCTGCAACACTATACTTCTGAACAAGGCTGCGGAGGTGAGCGCTGACGATCTGCGCAAACTCACCGAGATAATCCGCGCCATTCAGCCTAAGGCAGAAATCATACCATGCAACTACGGCGACGTAGACTTGGAGCGTCTGCTCAACACCGGTCGTTTCAACTTCAACGAGGTGGCTACATCGGCTGCATGGATCAACGAGATTGAGAATCATCACGGCGATGAGGAGGATGATGACGATGATGATGACGACGATGATGAGCATGAGCACCATCGTCACGACCACGATCATGAAGATGAGGAGCATGAACACCATCATCACGACCACGACTGCCATGGCGGTTGCGGACATCACCACCACCACGACCATGAAGGCGGCGAAGTGGAGGAGTACGGTATAGGCACGTTCGTATATTATCGCAGAAAGCCGTTCGACATGAACTTCTTCGACAACTTCGTGGCACGTCTGTTCCCGAAGAACGTCATTCGATGCAAGGGATTGTGCTGGTTCAAGGAAGAGCCCGACATGTGTTATCTTTTTGAGCAGGCAGGCAAGCAGATGGAGCTGAAAAACGCCGGACAGTGGTACGCCACAATGCCGAAGGACGAACTGCAGCAGATGCTCGACCGCGAAGAAGGATTGCGCAGAGACTGGGACGAGAAGTATGGCGACCGTATGCAGAAGCTTGTGTTCATCGGTCAGAAACTCGACAAAAAGGCAATAAAAGAACAGCTCGACATGTGTCTTACGGATGTAGAACTGTAAAAGGACTTACGGAATTATAACATAAAGCAAGAGGGTATGGCGGAATAGCCATACCCTCTTTATTTTTTAGTCTGCGTGGGTATGACACGGATGCCATACCCTTCTATATTAGAGATGCTTCATGATGTCGAGCAGGTGATCCCAAACCATCTGAACAGTCGGGATGTGCAGACGCTCGTCAGGAGTATGCACGTCGCGCAGCGTAGGACCGAACGAAACCATGTCGAGGTTCGGGTAGCGCTCCGAGAACAGACCGCACTCCAAGCCAGCATGGATGCCCTTAACGATAGGCTCCTTGCCGAAGAGCTTCTTGTACGACTCGACAGCCACCTTAGTGAGCTTGCTGTCCGGGTTCATCTTCCAAGCCGGATAGCCGTCGCTCATCTTCACCTCAGCGCCAGCCAGTTCGAAGGCAGCCTTCACGGTGTTAGTCTCGTTCTCGAGGTTGCTCATCACGTTAGAACGCTGCGAAGCCACTACGTTGATCTCGTTCTCTGCGGTCTGAACGCTTGCCACGTTGTTAGAAGTCTCGACCATGTATGCCAGAGCCTCGTCCTGGCACATAGCGAACACGCCGTTGTCGACAGCCTGCATGCAGAGGATGAAGCGGCGGCTTGCGTCCTTCGGCAGTACACTCTCAGCGTCGGTGCTACCGAGGTTGAACTCCATAACCGGCTCGGTTACGTGGAACTCCTCCTCGATGTTAGCTGTGAACACGTTCCAGTCGGCACGTACAGTCTCCTTCTCGCTTGCCGGAACAGCGAATACGATGCTGCCGTCGCGAGGAATGGCGTTGTGCAGCTTGCCCGAGTTGAACTGAGCGAGGCGAAGATCCATCTTCTCCTGCTCCTTATAGAGGAAACGAGCGAGAATCTTGATGGCGTTGGCGCGCTTCTTGTTGATATCGTCGCCAGAGTGTCCGCCCTTCAAGCCCTTTACCGAAGCAGTGAGGAAGAACATGCCCTCGGGAGCAGCCTCACGCTCGAATGTGAAGCGAGCCGAAGTAGTCTTTCCGCCGGCGCAAGAGATGAAGATCTGTCCTTCGTCCTCAGAGTCGAGGTTGATGAGCATATCGCCCTTCATGAAACCTGCCTTCATGCCCATAGCACCAGTGAGACTTGTCTCCTCGTCGCGTGTGAACACACACTCCAGCGGTCCGTGCTCGATGTCGTCGCTGTCGAGGATAGCCAGTTCGATAGCGCATCCGATGCCGTCGTCAGCACCGAGAGTTGTGCCCTTAGCGTTGAGCCATTCGCCGTCGACATAAGTCTGAATAGCGTCGGTGTGGAAGTTGAAGTCTACGTCTACGAGTTTGTCGCAGACCATGTCCATGTGGCTCTGCAGGATGAGTGTAGGAGCGTTCTCGTGACCCTTTGTCGCCGGCTTGCGGATTACTACGTTGCCCGTCTCGTCGGTCTCGGTCTCTAAGCCGTGGCTCTTGCCGAACTCCTGAAGATACTCAATCATGCGCTCCTCATGCTTTGAAGGGCGCGGAATCTCATTGATTTTAGCAAACTGCTCGAACACGCGAGCAGGTTTCAATTCGCAATTGCTCATTTTCCTTAATTTTTTTATGTTGATGTTATAATAATCTGAATTTTCGGTAAATTATTTTGCCATACCGCCGATTTGCCGTACCTTTGTACCGATATGGGCGGTGCAGCCTATCTTCTGCAAAGATAGCGCAAATCGAGCGCAATGAAGCTTGCTTCAAATTGCCGAGGTGCAGCCTATCTTCTGCAAAGATAATGTAAAAGGTAGACACCACAAAATAAAAAAATATAATATGATTAAATTAATGCTTATAAGCCTCGCTGTAGTGGCAGTAGCCTTCACTTTGTTGTCGATAAAGGTGCTGCTGAAACGCAATGGCAAGTTCTCTTCACAGCACGTACACGACAATCCGGGCTTGCGCAAGCAGGGCATCCACTGCGTGATGGACCAGGACCGCGAAGCCCGTGAGCGCAACGGTGCCTACTAAAGTAGCCTACAAGTAAGAACGGCGTCAGTATTTTCGTATGAGATATAGCGGTACGGATATCTCCGCCCATACTATATATAATGTATACAGGCAGACGCACAGAACGATAAAAAATTAAAAAACAGAATAAAGATGAACAAGAAAAACATTTTCGGCGCACTTGCAGTCGCAACTGTTGCCGCTTTCGCAATGACCTCTTGCGACAAGTCGAAGTGTCAGGTTGACGAGAAGAAGGTAGAGAGCAAGCAGGCTGTGCCTTCAGACGCAAAGATTGCGTATGTAGAGGTAGACAGCATCATGTCGCAGTACAAGTTCTGCAAGGACTACTCGCTCATTCTCCAGAAGAAGGGTCAGAACATCCAGAACACACTCGCACAGAAGCAGCACGCTCTTGAGCAGGCTTACGGCAACTTCCAGCAGAAGGTTCAGCAGAACGCCTACACACGCGAGCAGGCAGAGCAGATCCAGATGTCGCTGCAGAAGCAGAACAGCGACCTTCAGGTGCTCAACCAGCGTCTGAGCGGCGAGTTCCAGGCAGAGACAGAGAAGTATAACAACGCTCTGCGCGACTCTATCCAGCACTTCCTCGCTGTATACAACAAGGACAAGAAGTACGGCTTGATTCTGAGCAAGGCAGGCGACAACATCCTCTACGCCGACAAGGCTTACGACATCACCAACGAGGTGATTGCAGGCTTGAACAAGGCTTACAAGCCGGCGGCTCCTGCAAAGGAGGAGAAGGCTGCTAAGAAGAAGTAAGTATTTCTGCAAAGAAGAAGTAAGGCTTCTTTACAGACAAAACGCATATAACCGGAGACAATGCTGCCAATAGCATAGTCTTCGGTTTTTTTGTGCTCGCACACTTTGTCGCTTATTTTGCAAATTCACGCTGTGAGTGAAGATTTTTAAACAAAATGCCAATTTAAACACAAAAATATCTATCAAATGTTTCTTTGTATTAAAATATTTATTACTTTTGCAATCGTATTGTATGCCTTTAGTGTAAAATTGATACAATTAATAATTGGAGAGTAGTAATAGATAACTAAATAGATTCATTAACTTTTAAACTTTATAGTTATGAGAAAGACGTTACTTAACACAATGGGGCTCGTTCTTGCGTTGTTTGGCGCAACGAATGTTTATGCCCAGAGCACAGTAGAACTGCCTTACTCTATCACCTTCGATTCTACCAACGACGTTTGGACCGTGCTTGACGCCAGCCCGACACCTGGCACCTCATGGGAGTTCAATAACGATTGGGGCAACGACGGTTTCTGCATCGGCAATGCGTGGACAGCCACACCGAGCTACTGCATCAGGACCGACTCGGGCGAACCTAACGACTACTACGTTTCTCCGTCATTCAGCCTGAAGGCAGGCAAGACATACACCGTGAAGACAAGCTCGGGCACAATGTACAGCACTCCTGCAACACTCTCTGTAGAGTACACGACGACTCCTGCCGACGCCGCTTCGTTCACAAAGCTGAGCGACATTGATATGCCGTCTTCTGGCGTGCAGTACGACAACTCGTACGACCTCACCGTTCCTGAGGACGGACTCTACAGTTTTGCGTTCCATGCCACAAATACTTCTTCTGGTGACAAGAGCAACTGGGCATATCTCTACGCTCTCGGCTTCAGCGTCGAGGAGAAGGTAGGTGGCGAAACTCCTGACCCGGGTCCTGATCCTGATCCCGACAAACCAGATCCACCAGTAGAAGACCAGGAGGGCACATTGCCTTACGATATGACATTCGACTCGGCAGAGAAGTTCGCCACATGGACCACGATGGACAACAGCGAGACGCCGGGCGTGACATGGGCTTACACCGCATCCGACTTCGCCGGCAAACCGGCTGCACACATGGGCGTAGACGCTAAGTCTGAAACATGCGACTGGCTCGTTTCGCCGAAGTTCGAGCTGAAGGAAGGCAAGTCGTACACAATTACTGTAGACGCTGCTTCGGGTCCGGACAACGAGCTGAACCTCATCCTCGACTACTTCGTAGGCAGCAAGTCGGCTGACAACCAGAAGACTATCGAGTGGATCGGCTCTAAGCTCCCCGCAACAGTAGGCGAGAGCGGCGAGGTGAAGAACCAGTGGACACTCGACGCCAACAAGGACGGCGTATACCTCTTCGCGTTCCGCGCACTCAACTGGGGCGCCAACAACGCTAACGACGCTATCAGCATCTACTCTGTGAAGATAGAGGAGAAGGCAGACGGCGAGCCCGATGCTCCGGTAGCACTTCCGTACGAGGTTTCGTTCGAGCAGGAAGAGAACGTAGCTGCATGGACAGCAATGGACCGCAGCGGCAATACCGGTTCTACATGGAGCTGGAATTCTTGGGGCTATCAGGAGTACGATACCGACTGGAATCCGGTAGGCGACCAGCATCCTTGTGTAAGCTTCAGCAGCGACTGGAACACCGACGCCAACGACTATTGGGTATCTCCGGCGTTCGCTCTCGAGGCAGGAAAGACATACGTAGCGAAGGCTCATACAGCCAACAACCGCAGCTGTCTTGAGTCTGGCACAACATCGTTCACGATGAAGCTCGGCACAAACAAGAAGGTACAGGCTTCGTTCGACCAGACTCTCGGCTCTATCGAGCTCAACACAGTATACGACCGCGACCCGAGCACATTCGAGTTCAGCGTACAGGAGTCGGGCAACTACTATGTAGCGTTCCACATCTCAGACTCGGAGGGTGCAAACGCTTACGGCTACATCTTCGACTTCAGTCTGGCTGAGAAGGAAGGCGCAGCAGAAGAGCCGGTGGCTACAGCTCCGGTTGCAGACCTCACGGCTACCGAGGTTATGACACGCTCGGCTGTAGAACTTGCTTGGACCAACCCGACTAAGGACGTCGACGGAAAGGATCTGCCGGCTGACGCAGCGCTCACCGTAAAGGTTTACGAGGGCGAGGAGCTTCTCGCTACACTGGACGCTCAGGCTCCGGGCAGCGAAGGCAAATACACCCAGGAATACACAGCCGACACATTCGCCGGCGAACACAACTACAAGGTGGTTGTCGTTTACAAGGAGAAGGAGTCGGAGGCAGCTACAGCAACGCTCACAGTGGTGGTTGACGCTATCAACGGCGTGGTTGTTCCGGCTGACGCAAAGGTTTCGGTTCACACTCTCGGTGGAGCAGCGGTTGGCAACAACCTCTCAACACTCGGCAAGGGCACATACATCGTGACCATGAAGAGAGCCGACGGCACTATGAAGACCGTGAAGGTTACTAAGTAACTGAATTCTCATAATTAATTAATTGGGCCGCTCTGCATACCAGTATGGTATGTGGAGCGGTTTTTTTATTGCTCTTGGGCGAAAAAGAATATACGGTGGGTAGCAAATAGTACGTAATAATTAATATTTCTTAGCAAAAAGGTTTGGTATATGTGAAAAATGCTGTATATTTGCAAATGTTATACCACTTAAAAACAATAACCTAAAAAATTATAGCTATGGAAGAAAAACTTCAGTTCGTGCCTTCTTTGAAGGACGCATTCGCCATCGGCGTTAAAAATCTTGTACCGATTGTTCTCTCTGTGTTGCTTTGGCTCGTAACCGTATGGATTCCGTACGTTAATGTGGGCACTACGATAGCCTTGGCTACGCTCCCCGTGAAGCTCAGCAAAGGCGAGATGATTAGTCCGATGTTCATTTTCGACTCCGAGTACCGTCATTGTATGGGTGAGTATTTCATCCTTCAGACGCTCATCAGCTCCGCCGTGTCGGTAGCCTGTCTGTTCCTGTTAATACCGGCTGTTGTACTCTCGTTCAGTTGGATGCTCGCTGTCTATCTGCTTGTGGGTAAGAAGATGAATTGGGCGCTGTGCCTCTCCGAGAGCAACCGTCTGATGATGGGCTATAAGTTTAAGGCGTTTTGCTTGAAGTTTGCCGTAAGCCTCGCTCTGCTCGTTGTTTCCTACGTTCTCTTCAGCATGTTCGACGCCATGGCCGATTTGTTGGGCGTACTTGTTGTGCTTGTATGCGTTCTTGCCGGCGTTTGCGTAATGCTTTCTGTCGATGCCGTAATCTATCGTGAGCTTGTGCTCAGTGAGGATAAGGTTGAGGAAGCTAAGCCAGAAGAAGCTCTTTAACGAGTGAATTGCAATGCAATAGGCATCGGTTCGCGTTCGGTGTCCGATCGGATTGCGTTCGGAATCTGATTGGGTTGCGTTCGGTGTCCGATCGGTTCGCGTTTGGAGTCTGATTGGGTTGCGTTCGGTGTCCGATCGGGTTGCGTTCGGTGTCCGATTGGGTTGCGTTCGGTGTCCGATGATTTTTCGATAGCAAAACATTCGTAAAACCACTGCCAATAGGCAGGTGTTCTCTGAAAGAGTAAAGATTAAAGCATAAGAAAAGGCTGACTCTTGCTGCGATTTTGCAGCTTAAGAGTCAGCCTTTTTTAGTAGCGGAGGTCTCCGGCCTCCGCCGCAAGCAATAGTGCTGCAAAGTGTTTACTATCCATCTTGGTGCTGCGGAGGCCAGAGACCTCCGCTACGTAGTGAATTAGAAGTCTACGACCGTGATGCCTGCTCCGCCGAACTGCACGTGCTCATCCTTGCATTGCGTCACGTTAGGCACCGACTGCAGATACTGTCTGATGAGCTGTCTGAGTATGCCGTTGCCCTTGCCGTGAAGGATGCGCACGCGCGACATACCCACAAGTATGGCGTCGTCGATGAAGTGCTGCACGGCGTTCAGCGCCTCGTCGCCACGCATTCCGCGCACGTCGAGGTCCTGGTGGAAGTTGAGTTTGTGCTGGTCGATGGTCTGACGCGTCTCGCGGCTGATGCCGAACGTTGGCGGCAGTGTCGACTCCGGCGTCTTCGTGGTGTGCTCAAGGCGCGATGTCTTCACCTTCGTGCGCACGTCGCCGAACACCACCGTCGCCTCCTTGCCCTCTACCGACTCCACGCGACCCACCGTCGTGAGTCCGCGCATGCGCACCGTGTCGCCAGCCTTAAAGGGGTGTTGAGGTGTTGAGGTGTTGAGGTGTTGAGATGTTGAGGAGTTGAGGAGTTGAGATGTTGAGGTGGCTGGGTTCGCCGCATTCTCCTTCTTCTCCTTCTTGCGCTTCTCGCGTCGCTCCTTGCGCTCCATAATCTGGCGCATCTTCTTCTCTATGAGGTTGTCAGCCGACTTGGTGTCTATCTCGTTCACGTCCTCCTTAAACGCTTTCAGCTCTTCGCGCAGACGCTTCGTCTCCTCCTTCTCAGCCTGACACTCGCGTATCTCGCGGATAGTGTTCTCGATGTTGCGGTTGCTCTCCTTCAGCAGTTCCTGCGCCTGCTCCTTCGCCTGGCGCAGAATCTCCTTGCGCTTGCGGTCGAGCTCGCGAATCTCCTCCTCGTATTTTGCGATAGTCTTCTCCAGGTCCTTCTCGCGCTGATGCACGTTCTGTCGCTTGTTCTCCCAGTAGCGCTTGTCGCGCACGATGTCCTGCAAGTATTTGTCGCTCTGTATGTAGTCGGAGCCCACGATGTCGCTCGCCTCGCGTATCACCTCGTCGGGTATGCCCGTCTTGCGCGCAATCTCGATGGCGAACGACGAGCCCGGCTGACCGATGGCGAGCTGGAAGAGCGGTCGCATCTCGTGGCGGTCGTAGAGCATGGCGCCGTTGGCTATGCCGTCGTGCGAGTCGGCGTAGTGCTTCAGGTTCTGGTAGTGGGTGGTTATCACGCCCCATGCGTGCTTCTTCACAAACTGGTTGAGTACAGCCTCTGCCATTGCGCCGCCAATCTGCGGCTCGGTGCCCGTGCCGAACTCGTCGATGAGCAGTAGCGTGCGTTCGCCCGCCTGTCGCATCATGTTCTTCATGTTCAGCAAGTGAGACGAGTAGGTCGAGAGGTCGTTCTCTATGCTCTGCTCGTCGCCGATGTCGATCATTATGTCGCTGAAGACGCCAACCTTGGAGCGCTCGCTCACGGGGATGGACAGGCCGCACTGCAGCATGTACTGCAGCAGACCCACCGTCTTCAGGCACACCGACTTGCCGCCGGCGTTCGGACCCGATATAATCAGTATGTGGCGGTCGCGCGTCAGCATGATGTCGAGCGGCACGATAGGCTTCTCCTGCTTCTTCAGCGCGAGCCACAAGAGCGGATGCTTCGCCGTAATCCAGTCGACCACGGGCTTCGCGCTCACCTCCGGCTCTATGCCGCCCGTGAGCTGCGCAAACTCGGCGCGCGCACGTATGAAGTCTACCTCGGCAAGCATGCGGTAGGCGTTCACGATGTCGTCCACGTGAGGACGCACAAGTTTCGTGAACTCCGTGAGTATCACTATTATCTCGCGGCGCTCGTCTGCCTCCAACTCGCGTATGCGGTTGTTCGCCTCTACCACCTCCGTCGGCTCTACGAACACCGTCTTTCCAGTCGACGACTCGTCATGAACGATACCCTTAATGCGTCGCTTCATGGCAGGAGCGATAGGCACAACGAGGCGACCGTCGCGCAGCGTCGGCGTAACGTCCTTGTCGACGAGGCCCTCGCTCTGTGCGGCGTGCAATATGCTATATAATGTACGCGACACACTGCCCTCAGCCTTGCGCAGCTGCGAGCGAATCTCGGCGAGACGCGGCGACGCCGTGTCCTTAATCTTGCCGTACTTGTCGAGAATCTGGTCGATGCGGCGAATGAGGTCGGGGAAGGTGAGCACGCCCTCCGTAAGGTCGTGCAGAGTAGGGTAGTCGAAGTTGCCGTCGTCGTCGCTGCGGTTGAGGAAGCGTACTATGCCAGCCACCGTGTCGAGCGAACGGCGCAGGTCGAATATCTCGTTCTCCTCAAGGTGCGTGCCCTCGATGCGTATGCGCTTTATCGACTCGCGCATGTCGAAGAAGAACTGCAGTGGAAAGTCGTCGGTCTCCTCCTGCATTCGGCGGAACTCGCGCGTCTGCTTCAACGCCGTGTTGATGCGCTCCGCGTTCTCCGAGAAGCCCATAGCGTCCACCTTGTCCTTGCCCAACTGGCTCAGACAGTAGCCCTTCAGCAGCGAGCGTATCTCGCTGAACTGTATCTTGTTTTCAAAGTTGCTTGGATAAATCATAGGTGCAAAGTTACTGCAAACCGAAGACAATACAAAATATGCTTGCATATTTTTATTGTTGAGGTGCAGCGTAACTTATTCAGAGTTACTGCAAACCGAAGACAATACAAAATATGCTTGCATATTTTTATTGTTGAGGCGCAGCGTAACTTATTTAGAGTTACTGCAAACCGAAGACAATACAAAACAAGCCCGCTTGTTTTTGTGGTGTCCGCAGCTTATACTTGTATTTCTTGCGGCTTCTGAAGCAGTAAAATGTGTCGAAATCAATGTTTTTTCGCTAATAGACGAAAAAAGTAAGCCGAAAATTTGGAGGTATGAACTAAAAAGCGTAACTTTGCACCCGCTAATAAAGCAAAGTGGAATAGTAATTCACTGCGATTGCAAGGCTACATCAATTGCGTTTCCCCTATTGGAGAGATGGCAGAGTGGTCGAATGCACCGGTCTTGAAAACCGGCGTACT
>ERZ1031798.295-NODE-295-length-13654-cov-6.603427_pt1 | contig 13654 bp, 9 predicted proteins | sample MGYA00517882_ERZ1031798 | MGnify/ENA primary metagenome ERZ1031798 (study PRJEB33719, sample SAMN04261244) | wastewater metagenome | biome: rural village; feature: human; material: feces | host: Homo sapiens | place: El Salvador | collected 2013-01-07 ...
ATCTCCTCCACCGTCAAGGTCACCATGACCTTCTCCGGCAGCGCTGTGACCGATGTAGTGGTGGACACCTCCGGCGAGACCGCCTCTTTCGGCGCTGCCGCTGCCGACGAGCTGCGCGAGCAGCTGCTGGCTGCCGGCTCTGCCGAGATCGATGGCGTTTCCGGTTCTACCATTACCTCCGATGCCGTGATGAAGGCCGCCAAGAGCTGCTATGCACAGGCCAAAGGCGAGGCCGTGGTCTCCAGCGTGCAGCTGCCCACCGGCGACGCAAACGATTGGCTGGGCACCGAGCCCGACATCGATGAGGCTTCCATCACCGAGACATGGGATACCGATATCGTCATTGTGGGCGCTGGCAACGGTGGTATGTGCGCAGCCGCTTATGCTGCACAGAACGGACTGAGCTTCCGCATCATCGAGCAGAATTCTGCCGTTATGGATACCCGCCACTGGTATGGCACCATCGACAGCAGCGAAGCAAAGAAAAAAGGCATCGCTCCTGTTGACCGCGCCGAGCTGCTGAGCGAGATTTCCCGTTCCATGGGCGGCCGCTGCGACCAGCGCGTAGTTAAGACCTGGATCAACGAGTCTGCCGCCATGCACGATTTTGTTTCCGGCATTCTGGAAAGCGAGCCCTACAACTATGTATGCAACCTGACCTCCGGCGATGAGGCCAAATGGCCGGATGATACGCAGGTGAGCCAGAGCAAGCTGATGTTCCCTGTGCAGCAGGTCGACTACAGCAGCGCCGAAAAACCCCGCAACGTGGTATTTCAGGAGTATATCGAGAGCAAGGGCTACAGCATCGACTTTAACACCGGCCTTGCCAAGCTGGAAAAGGATGCCGACGGCCGCATCACCGGCGTTATCGCCCAGAGCACTGCCGACGACCACTTCATCCGCATCAACGCAGCCAAGGGCGTACTGCTGGCCTGCGGCGGCTATGCAGGCAACCCCTACATGATGGAGCAGCTGGACCCGCTGGGCACCAGCGTGACCACCGCCTGCTCCTATACGCCTGCTGACAAGGGCTATGGTATCCGCGCCGCTATCTGGGCAGGTGCACATTTGGATGCAGAGCCTGCTCCCGTGCTGTTCGACCGCGGTCTGGTAGCACCCGGTGTGGATGCCGGTTATGTGGACAATAGCTCTGCCTTTGGCGGCAAGGCCTTCCCCGGCACTGTGGGACAGTACAACCCCGGCAGCCAGCCCTTCCTGAAGGTCAACCGCCATGGCGAGCGTTTTATGAACGAAAGTCAGGAATACGACAACGCCTCCCATGCTTCTTTCCAGCAGCCGGGTCACGTTTACGCCATGATCCACGATGCAAACTTCCGCAGCGATGTAGACCGTTTCCACACCATCGGCTGCTCTGCACTGACCCGTTACATTCCCGGCATGATGGAAGGTCAGCTGGAGCAGTACGAGGGTGAGGGCCTGATCATGAAGGCAGACACCATTGAAGAGCTGGCCGACAAGATGGGCTTTACCGGTGCCGACAAGGACAACTTTGTAGCCACCGTTGCCCGCTACAATGAGCTGTACGACAAGCAGAACGACGAGGACTTCGGCAAGCCTGCAAGCCGCCTGAGCGCCATCCGCACCGCACCCTTCTACGGCTGCTGGCTGGGTGCCTCTCTGCTGTGCAGTATGCAGGGCATTTCCATCACTGAAAACTGCCAGGCGAAGGATAGCAACAACGAGCCCATTCCCGGCCTGTACATTACCGGCGATATGTCCGGCAGCTTCTTCCAGAACAACTACCCCTGCGTCATGGGCGGTACCGCTTGTGGCCGCACCCTGACCTTTGCCATCAAATCCATCAAGCAGATGGCCGGTCTGGAGAACGCCTGATAAAGCGCAGTTCTCCGGCATACTCTAAGCGTTTCTTCTTTTCTTCTTTTTCATGTGAAGAGGGGCAGCCCCGGTCGGGCTGCCCCTCTTTGCCTTTTTTGCCCCGCACGCCCCCTACACAAATGGCCGCGATTGTGCTATGATAAGCGTGAAACCGGGCAGTTCATCCCGCCCGGTCAGAGATCGAGGTGTTTGTACAAATGTCGGATATTCTGGATACCTTACGGCAGGAAGGGGTGGACCCCGCCCTGCTTGCGGCGGTGCAGGTATACCGCGCCGCCCATCCGCTCAGCGAGGGGCTGCGCCCGCGCATTCCCGCCCCTGCCTTTACCTACTACGGCAAAGAGGTGTGGGAGCAGGCGCTGGCGGCCATCCTCTGCGGTGAAAACCTGCTGCTGGCCGGCGGCAAGGCCACCGGCAAAAACGTGCTGGCCGAAAATCTTGCCGCCGCTTTTGGCCGCCCCGCATGGGACATCTCCTTTCATGTAAACATGGACGCCGCCTCCCTCATCGGCATGGATACCTTTGCGGGCGGGCAGGTGGTGTTCCGTCCCGGGCCGGTGTACCGCTGCGCACAGTGCGGCGGCTTTGGCGTGCTGGACGAGATCAACATGGCCAAAAACGAGGCGCTGGCGGTGCTGCACGCGGTGCTGGACTTCCGCCGCGCCATTGACGTGCCCGGGTACGACCGCATCCCGCTGGCCGAGGAGACCCGCTTTATTGCCACCATGAACTACGGCTACGCGGGCACCCGGGAGCTGAACGAGGCTCTGACCTCTCGCTTTGCGGTGGTGCAGATGCCCACCATCACCCAAGATAATCTGGAAAAGCTACTGCGGGCGCAGTTCCCGGATCTTTCGGCAAAATATGTGCACCAGTTTGCACTGCTGTTTCTGGACCTGCAGAAAAAGTGCGACAGTGCAGAAATTTCTACCAAAGCGCTGGATCTGCGCGGTATGCTGGACGCGCTGCGGCTGATCCGCAGGGGCATCCCGGCCGGGGCGGCGCTGGATATGGGCATCACCAACAAGGCCTTTGACTCCTACGAGCAGGGGCTGATCCGGGACGTGATCGCCGCGCGCATTCCGGCCAAGCTGGATGCCGGAAAGCTGTTTGCCTGATGGACGCCCAAAGCTACACCGCGCAGGAGCGGCGCGCGGCCAATCAGGTCTGGGCCGCTGCCGGAGCCTACAGCTTTGAGCCGCTGTTTCTGGCCCGCAACACGGACGGCACCATTGATTTTTACATGAACTGCATCGTCGGGCTGGTGCACAAATACTACGGTGACGCGCTGATCCGGGACATTTTTTCCGCTTGGGAGGGCGACACACGCCAGCCTATGCTGGACGATATGGCGTGGCTGTACTTAGAAAACGCCGCCTACCGGCTGGAGCTGCCCCGCCGCCCGGTGCTGGAGGCGCTGCGGTTTGCCCACGCGGACTACTTTTTTGCCATCCAGTACAAGCTTTCGCGGCAGGAGTGGATGGCGAAAAACCAGTTGGTGTACACCATGCAGGCTGCGCGCTGGCGCGAGGTGCTGGGACGCACTGCCCCGGTCATGACCCCTTACGAGAGCAGCCTTGCCGCCGCGCTGGAACCGGAGACCGTACCAGAACCAGCACAGCTCAAAAACGACCTGCTGGCGCTGTTTGCAAAATTCGCCCTGTTTGACGGCAAGGTGCGCCAGAAGCCCGCGCTGCATCTGCGGCTGCAAGGCTTTTGGGCAAAGATTGCCACCAAAACCATGCCCACCCAGATGATCAGGACCGACCGGGTGACGGTGGAGCATTCCGGTGCGGTGGATGCCACCGGCAGCGGGCTGGCGGTGGACAAGCGCCGGGCAAACATTACCCTGAAGCAACGCGCCGCACAGGATCGCGCCTACATTGAAAGCTGCTTCGGGCGCTGCTTCTACCCGCCGGAACAGCTGCGCAAGGCCGAGCAGGAGTTGTGCACCGGGGTGCATCTGGGCTGTCATTTGTGGTTCAGCGCCGGGGTGCCCAGCCCGGCGCAGGCACCCACCCCGGAGGCACGGCAGCTGGCGCAGCAGGCCGAATTACAGGCCGAACGCAACCGCGCCTACTATGCCAAAAATCAGGAGCTGCACCGCAGCGTGGTGCTGCGCCTTACCGAGCAGATCCGCAACTGCATTCTGGTGCATCAGCAGCCCGACCAGCGGATAGCGCGCAGCGGTGATCTGTGCGCCGGGCGGGTGTGGCGTGCCCCTTACCTGAACGATGACCGGGTGTTTTTGTGCCCGGAGGAGGAGAACTGCCCCGCCTTTACAGTGGATCTGCTGCTGGATGCCTCCGCATCCCGCCTGCACTGTCAGGAGGTGATCGCGGCGCAGGGTGTCATTCTGGCCGAAAGCTTGGCCAACTGCGGTATTCCGGTGCGGGTAAGCGCCTTCAGCAGCCTGCGGGGCTATACGGTGCTGCGGGTACTGAAAGGCTTTGCGGACAAGAACCGGCAGAGCATCTTCCGGTACTTCGCCTCAGGCTGGAACCGGGACGGTCTGGCGCTGCGAGCTGCGGGCGATCTGATCCGGTATGCCCCCGGCCCCGCCCCGCGCCACCTGATGATCCTGCTGACCGATGCCAGCCCTAACGACAGCCGCCGCATTCCGCCCACAGCAGAGAACCCGCTGGGCTGCGCCTACGAGGACGCCGCCGGTGTGACCGATACCGCCGCGCAGGTGCGCACCTTGCAGCGGCAGGGCGTGCGGGTGTCTGCCGTTTTTATGGGCGAGGACAGCAGCGCCGGTGCCGCCACGCAGATCTACTGCAAAAATATGGCGCGCATCCGCGGCATGGATCAGCTAGCCCGCGCTGCCGGGCGATTGATCCAGAACGAGATCCGGGAGCTTGGCGATTGAAAAATATAAAATGACCCCTGTGGGAGCAACTCCTGCCTTAGCCGGCATCTCCCGCAGGGGTCATTTTTCACAACCGCTTATCATAAAGTACAACCATGCTTTGAACTGCTGTTTACTCTATGCCATAAGTTTTTGCAAAATTTTGTCGTTTTGAAGAAACTTGCAGTTGTTTTTTCTTCAAAAGTATGCTATACTACGTTCAGAGAAGTTTTATACAGCCTGTCGGTCCGATCACCCGGCTGGTGCTTTTACAACGTTTCGCTGTTTGCTTTTTAGGAAGGAGATCAATCATGGACGCTTCCCGTTATTTTGACGCCATGCACAACGCCATGTCCACCCTGCACGCCGGTGCACAGCTGCTGCTCACCGTCCGTTTGCAGGATACCTGCGGCAACGATGCCTACCTTGAAGTAAAACAGCTGCCCGGGGAGCAGAGCGCCCTTGTGTGCTACTCCACCATGGGACGGCGCTGCCTGAATTTCCAGCTGTTCCGCAAGGGCTGGCAGCTGTGCCACAATGCGGATGGGCAGTTGACCGGGCGTTTTCCGTCCAGTGCCGACAGCCTGCTGAGCCAGACCGACTTCCGCGCCTACTGCCGGGAGGATCGGCTGGATGCTGCCCGCACCCAGCGCCTTGTGGAGGAGCTGGGGCAGCGCGCCGGGACGAACTATGCTGGCTCCATCCCGCAAAATGCCCGCACCGGTGCACAGATCACAGTGGAAAGTCACCTTGGCTGCGGTGCACGCTGGAGTTACTGGAATCAGGACGCTTCCCCCTGCCTGCCGCTGGCCGCAATTTTGTACTGGCTGGCTGATTTTCTGGCCGGGAACGAGCGCCGCGCGTTGCAATCTGACCCGCAGGCCGCTGCACTGGCTGCGCAGTGGCTGGCAAAGGATACTGCTGTGTTCTTTTGCCCCTCCCCTGCCCTGACGGTATCCTCTGCGACCGGTCATAGTGCCCCTGCTGCACGGCGCACCCGCCCCACCCCGGTGCCTGCCGCACGCAGCAAGAGTTGGCAGAGCGTTTTGGCTGCCATGGCTGCGGTGTAAGCTGGTACCCTTTCAATCTGGTTTACATATAAAAGACGAGTGCTCGGCAAAACCGAGCACTCGTCTTTTTGGGATAATAGCAAAAAAGCACCCCGCCAACCGTTTCCGGTCAGCGGGGTGCTTAGTGCTTATAGTTTACGGTTCAGCTTACGCTGCACAGCACAGGGAGGAAATCACTCCTCGATGTAGCCGTACTGCAGGTACCAGTAGCCGTAGGGGCTGTGCCAGGTGCCCTTCAGAGAAGAGCTCTGCAGCCAGAACTCGTTGTAGTAAGCAACAGGGATGCAGCCCATATCCTCCATCAGGATGTCCTCAGCCTTGTGCAGCTGTGCAAAGTGCTCAGCAGAATCAGCAACGCGGGAAGCATCGATCGCAGCATCGAACTCAGGGTTGGAGTACTTACCATCGTTGTTGCCGTTGCCGGTGCAGAACAGATCCAGCATGTTGGAGGGATCGTTGTAGTCCATGACCCAGCCGTTACGGGCAACATCGTACTCGCCTGCACGGCGAGCAGCGGTGAAGGCAGACCACTCCATCTTGCTGATGGTCAGGGTAATGCCCAGATCACCCCAGACCTGCTGCAGGTACTCTGCCAGAGGCACATGGTAGCCGGAATCGTTGGTGCTGTACTCGATGGTGGGGTAGCCCTCGCCATTGGGATAGCCAGCCTCTTCCAGCAGCTTCTTAGCCTCGGCCATATTTGCCTCGTAGTCAGCTGCAATGTAGGGAGAACCGCCGTTTGCGTTGTCGTAGAAGTAGCCCTGCGCGTCCACGATGCTAGGGCCGACCAGGTTGGAAGCAGCAGAGTAGGTGCCCTGCATGATGGTGTTGGCAACGTAGTCGCGGTCGATAGCCAGAGCCAGAGCCTTGCGGACCTTGGCATCCTTGAAGGCATCGCGCTGCAGGTTCATGCTGACGTAATAGGTGCCCAGAATGGGGTCAACATAGAAGTCGCCGCCGTCCTCTGCCTTGGTCAGGCTGGGGATCTCGTCGGTGGGCACGTCCTTGATCAGGACAGCCTCGCCGCTGTTGTAAGCAGCGTAGGAAGCGGAAGAGTCCTCCAGCAGCAGCAGGGTAATGCTGTCGGAAACGATCTTGGAGCTATCCCAGCCGCCAACGTAGTTGGGGTTCTTGGTCAGGACGATACGCTCGGAGGGGGTCCACTCGGTGATCATGTAGGGACCGTTGGAGACGAAGGTCTCAGCGGAGGTGCACCATGCATCGCCGTTGGCCTCAACGGTAGCCTGCTGCACAGGGCTCATGGATGCGAATGCGGCCATCTTGTCGAAGTAGGAGCAGGGGTAGGACAGCACGATGGTCAGGGTCTTGCCGTCGTCGCTTGCCTTGACGTTCAGAGCATCGGGGTTGGGCTCTGCAGTGGGGTTGCCGTCTGCATCGGGGAAGCCGGCAGCTGCGTCAAAGCCATCGATCATGCCCAGGCAGGTCTCTGCGTAGGGAGCTGCGGTGTCGGGGTTGACCATACGCTTGAAGCTGTACTCAAAGTCCTTAGCGGTCAGGTCGGTGCCGTCGCTCCACTTCAGACCGTCACGCATGGTGAAGGTCCAGGTCAGACCGTCCTCGCTTTCTTCCCAGCTCTCAGCCTGGCCGCCAATAACTTCGTTGTTCTCGTTGATGATCAGCAGGGGCTCGAAGATGGTGATGATGGTGTTGGCGCCATCAACAGCGCTGTTCAAAGAGGGATCCAGAGTCTCGGGGTTGGGGCCGTACTGGACGGTGAAGCCAGCGGTGTTGACACTGCCGGTAGAAGAACCAGCAGCGGAAGAAGCAGAACCGGAGGTTGCGGTAGAACCGGACTTGCTGCCGCCACAGGCTGCCAGACCCAGAGCAGCGGCACCCACGCCTGCAACCTTGAGGAAATTACGACGAGAAATGCGTTTCATAATAATATCCTTCCCTTATATCAAATTTGAGTGTGCCAGGTTCCCCCAGCCGCCTCTATATTCGATCCGGTGCAAATAATTTGTACACCGGAGGAACACGAATGATTATAATGCGTTCTCATGCCGGTTACAAGTCCAAAACTTGGACTGTAACCATTTTGTGACAACATTTCAGCGCTAAGTTGAATTGCTTTCACCTTTCACTGGCGTGAAGTGTTCTCACTTCACGCGGTCAAGGTGATGGCAGGCTGCCCAGTGGCCGGTGGAGACCTCCTTGAACTCGGGCACCTCGTTGGCGCACTGCTCGTCTGCATAGGGGCAGCGGGTGCGGAAACGGCAGCCGGACGGCGGGTTCAGGGGGCTGGGCACATCGCCCTGCAGCACGATACGCTTGGACTGGCGAGCCGTAATGGGGTCTGCCACCGGAATTGCGGAGATCAGGCTGCGGGTGTAGGGGTGGATGCTGTGGGTGATCAGCTCGTAGCTGTCGGCCAGCTCCACCATCTTGCCCAGATACATCACGCCGATGCGGTTGGAGATGTGCTTCACAACGCTCAGGTCATGGGCGATGAACAGGTAGGTCAGACCCATCTCCTGCTGCAGATCCTCGAACATATTGACGACCTGTGCCTGAATGGAAACGTCCAGTGCAGAGACAGGCTCGTCACAAACGATGAACTCGGGGTTCACTGCCAGTGCACGGGCAATGCCCACGCGCTGACGCTGACCGCCGGAGAACTCGTGGCAGTAGCGGTTTGCGTGCTCACTGTTCAGGCCAACGCGCTCCAGCAGGGCGATGATCTTATCGTGGCGGTCCTTTTCATTCTCAGCCAGATGATGGATATCAATGCCCTCGCCCACGATGTCGCCAATGGTCATGCGGGGGTCCAGACTTGCGTAGGGATCCTGAAAAACGATCTGCATACGGCGGCGGTAGGGCAGCATATCCACTGCGATCTTGTTGTCCTTATCGAACAGCAGGTTGCCGTCATAGTAGATCTTACCGCCGGTGGGCTCGTACAGGCGCAGCAGGGTGCGGCCGGTGGTGGTCTTGCCACAACCGGACTCGCCTACCAGACCAAGGGTCTCGCCCTTGCGGATGGCAAAGCTTACGTCATCCACAGCCTGAACGTACTTGCGGTTCTTGCCCACACCGCCGGCGGGGAAATACTGCTGCAGGTGCTGGACTTCGACCAGCGTCTTGTGTTCACTCATTCTGCCTTTTCCCCTTTCTCAAATGCAGCCTTCTGCTGCAGCCAGCAGTAGGTATAGTGGGTATCGCTGAGCTCGGTGCGCGGGGGCATCTTGCTCAGACAGATCTTCATGCAGTTCTTGCAGCGGGGCGCAAAGGGGCAGCCAGCCGGCGGATTCAGCAGATCCACAGGGGTGCCCTCGATGGGCACAAGGCGCTCGTGCTCTGCGGTGTTCAGCTTAGGGATAGAATTGATCAGACCCTTGGTGTACTCGTGACCCGGCTGGTAGAAGATCTCGTCGGTGGTGCCGTACTCCACAATGTGGCCGGCGTACATGACGGCGATCTTCTCGCACATGGAAGCCACAACGCCCAGATCATGGGTGATCATGATGATGCTCATGCCCAGCTTCTTGCGCAGATCCTGCATCAGCTCAAGGATCTGTGCCTGAATGGTCACGTCCAATGCGGTGGTGGGCTCGTCGGCGATCAGCAGCTTAGGCTCACAGGCCAGTGCAATAGCGATCATCACGCGCTGACGCATACCGCCGGAAAGCTCGTGGGGGTACTGCTTCAGGCGCTTCTCGGGCTCATTGATGCCAACCAGCTCCAGCAGCTCCTTGGCGCGTGCCCATGCATCGGCCTTGTTCTTATCGGTGTGCAGGCGGATGACCTCCACGATCTGGTTGCCGATGGTGTACACCGGGTTCAGGCTGGTCATGGGGTCCTGGAAGATGATGGAGACCTCGTTACCGCGGATCTTGCGGAAGTCCTTCTCCTTCATGTTCTCGATCTCGTGGCCGTTGAACCACACCTTGCCGCCCACCAGCTTGCCGGGGTAAGCGGTCAGACCCATAACAGAGTAGGCGGTGACCGACTTACCGGAGCCGGACTCGCCCACAACGCCCAGAACATCGCCCTGATTCATGGTAAAGGAAACGCCGTTCAGTGCCTTTACTTCGCCCGCAGGGGTGAAGAAGGAAAGGCGCTCTTCCTTGATATCAAGAATTTTTTCGCTCATTTCTGTTCACCTCATCAATTCTTCAGCTTCGGGTCAAAGGCATCGCGCAGGCCATCGCCGAACAGGTTGAACACAAGGATCATCACGCTGATCATCAGTGCGGGGGCGATCAGCAGATGGGGGTAGGTGTTCATGCCCTTGACGGCATCGGTAGCCAGAGAACCCAGAGAAGGCAGCGGGGCTGCAACGCCCAGACCGATGAAGCTCAGGTAGCTCTCGGTAAAGATGGAGGCCGGGATCTGCAGGGTGGTGGTAACGATCAGGGTACCGATGCAGTTGGTGAGCAGATGCTTTTTGATGATACGGCCGCTGGAAGCGCCCAGTGCGCGGGCAGCGGTAACGTACTCGCTCTCCTTCAGGATCAGGATCTGGCTGCGGACGATACGCGCCATGCCGACCCAGTACAGCAGAGCAAAGATGATAAAGATGGAGATCATGTTGGGGCCAAGGGTCTGCATCCACTTGAAGCCGGGCTTGGTAGCCAGTGCATCCAGCGGATCTTTCAGAGCCATGCCCAGCAGGATGATCAGCAGAATATCGGGGATGGTGTACAGGATATCTGTAATACGCATCATGATATTGTCCACCCAGCCGCCAGCAAAAGCCGCAACCGCACCATAGGTGGCGCCGATGATCAGCACCAGCACAGAAGCGATCAGACCGACGGACAGGCTGACGCGGGTGCCCATCATGATACGCACAGCAAAGTCACGACCCATACGGTCGGTGCCCAGAATGTGCGGGAACACCTTTTCGCCTGCATCGATACGTGCCTGCTCGGAAGCAGAGTACTCGAAAGGCTTCAGGTTGTTGCTGCCCTTCATCTGCTCGGAGTAGCTGTAAGGCCAGACGGCGGGCAGCAGGTAGGCAAAGATGGCAATGGCAATGATGAACACAAAGCTGACCATGGCGATCTTGTTCTTCTTCAGGCGGCGGATACCGTCCTTCCAGAAGTTGACGCTTTCGCGCATGACCACCAGGCTCTGCTTTTCTTCATTGCTGGCGGGCAGAAAATCCTCCGCGTTGAGCTGCAGGCTGAGCGGATTCTTTTTAATGTTTTCCATGAAAATCGCTCCTTTCTCTTACTGCAGCTTGATGCGCGGGTCGATGATCTTATAAAGGATATCCACGACCACGTTTGCAATGATGACCATGCTGGACAGCAGGATGGTGGTGCCCATGATCATGGTGTAGTCACGGTTGGTGATTGCAGACACGAAGTCGCGGCCCAGACCGGGCACGGAGAAGATTTTTTCCACCACGAAAGAACCGGTCATCAGGCTGGCCAGCATGGGGCCGACGTAGGTGATGACAGGCAGAATGGCGTTGCGCAGTGCGTGCTTGAACAGGATCATGAACTGGGACACGCCCTTTGCGCGGGCAGTGCGCATATAGTCCTGACCCATAACGTCCAGCAGGCTGGAGCGCATCAAACGGGTGATATAAGCCGAGGGATAGATGGCCAGTGCAGTGACCGGCATGATATAGGCGGCTGCGCTGTTCAGACCAACGGTGGGCAGCACCTTCATTTTCATACCAAACTGGTACAATAGCAGCACACTGGAAATAAAGCTGGGGATCGCGATGCCACAGGTTGCAAACACGATAATAACGTTATCCAGCCACTTACCGCGGTTGTAAGCGGAAATGCAGCCCAGCGGGATGCCCACGCACAGAGCCACAACCACTGCAATGCCTGCCAGGCGGCAGGACACCGGCAGCTTGCTGGCAATGATCTGGTTCACGGTACGGCCGCGCTGACGCAGGCTCAGACCCAGATCGCCGTGCAAAAGGCTCTGCATGTAGTTGACGTACTGCACACTCAGCGGCTTATCAAGGCCATACTTTTCGGCCAGAGCCTGCTGAGCAGCGGCACTGATGGACTTTTCTGCCACGAACGGGCCACCGGGGACCAGGTTCATGACAAAAAAGGTAACCGTAGCCACAATGAAGATACTGAAGATACCCATTGCGACACGCTTGATGATGTACTTTGCCATCGTTTGATGCCACTCCAATCCTATCAATGAATTACTGTTTTTGCTCTCAGGCCGAGCCATACTTTCCCGCAGTCCGCCAGCCTCACACATAACGGACGTCTGTCCTTGGCACGCGGACAGAAAAGCGAATAATAAAACGATGGCATCTTGCGGTCGCATAAACACCATCGTCCATACCCGAGAAACACTCTATCTATTATAAGGATAACCACGATTTTTGTCAATTTACATGAAAAGAATTCACTTCATTATAGCAAAGCATGAGTGAAATCTTATACTTTATACAAATTTCCTGTATATTCGTAGGTGAAAGTGCTACTTTTCCGGCCTTTTGGGGGATTGTTTCGTTGGCGCGTACAATCCGTCCTCCCCTGTCGGCGTAAAAGGCAGCGTCTCTGCCGCAGAGTCATCCCTCCATGTCCTTGGTATTTTTCTCCATATTACAGCAAAAAGGCAAAACAAAACCATCCGCAGCCCCTTTCCGGCACAGTCAGTGCCCGGGAGATGTGCTGCGGATGGTCCGTGGTCGTTTTGCGGGTCAGGAGTACAGTTTTGCGGTCAGCTGTGCGTACATGGCGCTCTTCTGTGCCTTATAGGAGGCCATGGCCTGATCCGCCAGTGCGGTGCTCTGGCCGTTGGCGGTCAGAATGGCGCGCATCTGGCTGACGATGCTCCCCACTTCCCTGTCGTAGGACGCCTGCATCGCGTACAGTCTGCCGCTTCTGGCCAGCACGATGGAGATCTTTCGCGCCTGTGTCTGCTGAGACTCCGGCAGCGATTTGAACTCTGCCTTTGCTCCGGCAATGCAGCTGTTCAGCTCTGCCTCGGCGCGTGCCTTGACGCTGTACAGCTGCCGCAGCAGTGCCTTGACCTCGGCCTCGTAGCCGGCCTCCTGTTTGCCGGAGGAGGACGCCGGTTTTTCTGTACCGGAATTGGCTGTACCGGCAGTCTCCTGCTTGCTGGAGGACGCTGTACTGCTGCTCTCCGTCCGGGAGGCAGCGCTCCCCGAAGAAGCAGAAGAACCTGCCGGGGAGGAAACCGCACCTGTCTCCTGCTGCGGAGAGCTGGCGGATGCCTCCTGTTCCCCGCTGCCGGACGCGGCGGCTTCATCTGCCAGTTCCTCCAGCGTGATCTCACCGCTGAGCAGCTTATCGATCTCATCATCCGTCAGGGTGACCTGTGTGCTGTCCGCCGGGGCATCCGGCAGGGTTTCAGGAATACCGGCTGCCATACTGTGGAGGTAGAACAGCACGCCAAGAACAGCTGCTGCCAGCAGAGCCACCAGCGCGCCCAGCACGATCAACACGATTTTCAGGACCTTATTTTTCTTCATACCAAAATCCGCTGCCCGGGCAGAGTAATTCTCTGCCCGGGCAGTTTTCTCCTTACTTTAGAATCAGACCCACATGCCCAAAAACTTTTTGGGCTGATGCAGGGTCGCCGCGTCCAGTTCCTGATCATGGAACAGTTCATCGCCGTTGCGCACGATGCGGGCAGCAGTTTCCTTGCCCAGCAGCTTTTCCAGCTGCTGCACTCCCTGTGCCATGCGGGGCGGGCGCTTGTCCGGGGAATGGGTGTCGGTGGAGATGACATGAACCAATCCCCACTGGATGAATTTACACAACTTTTTGCAGAGCTTAGGCTCCAGCAGTGCTCCTGCGTTGATCTGCGCATAGGCACCGGCAGCTACCCAGTCGTACAGCAGGGTGGGATCCTCCAGCACATAGGGGTAGCGCTCGATATGCGCGATCAGCGGCACGAT
>ERZ1031798.313-NODE-313-length-13262-cov-19.830393_pt1 | contig 13262 bp, 13 predicted proteins | sample MGYA00517882_ERZ1031798 | MGnify/ENA primary metagenome ERZ1031798 (study PRJEB33719, sample SAMN04261244) | wastewater metagenome | biome: rural village; feature: human; material: feces | host: Homo sapiens | place: El Salvador | collected 2013-01-07 ...
GCGTCGTGTTTCACGACGCAAGAGTATAATTGTCTTTTAATGTCCAAGTTTCTTCCGGATAATCTCAGATTACCTATTCCTACTTCTCTACCAATTCAATACCCATCTAGCATCAGAATATTTTCCTATAATCTCTGCATCCTTGATGGCATCAAGCTGACGGACATACTTGTTTCTCTTGCTGACATCGGTAGCTTTTCCTTCCTTGTCATGGCTGTTGAATTCCAGCAAGACTGCCGTAGATGCAGTTTCATCTACAGGTCCAAAACCTTCAGAAGGTACACCATCGAGCGTACAGTTCAGCATCACACATTCCGCATCAGGATAGTTTTTTCCTTTATTATCTGGCAGTCGGGCTATTACGGCATCCTTGCCCAATCCCTTGAAAGTGCAGTCGTTGAAAATATTACCATGGTTCTCTTTGGTGTTTCTGATCCACATGAAAGCGCCGTAGCTTGAAAGGGTACAGTGATTGAAGTAGGATGGCCCTCTTCCCAGAACCGTATCCCCTCCTCCATCAATGATGCAGTTGAGCCAATAGGCAGATCCATTCACCTGAAGAGCATCTCCATCACCAATGACATGTACGTTCTCTGCAAAGTTTCTTTCTCCGTTGAGCAGGAATCCTTCTGCCTGTCCCTTGCAATCTGTCTTGAATGTGATATCCTTGAAAATCATGTCAGCACAGTTGTCAGCAGCTACAGCTGCACGGCGTGAAGGAAATGTTCCTTTCAGTTCATTTGTCTTGATATCTACAGGGTGAGGATTAAATACCTCGTTGTTAGGATAATGTACCACTACTCCATCCATAGATTCTCCCTGGATGGTAACAAATCGTTTATTGCGGAAATACACCAGTTCCTCATAGTCTCCATTCTTCACAAATACCGTTTTTCTACTGGCTTCTGTTGGCAATGAGTCTGGTATCCAATCCATGGCACCTTGCAGGGTAGCGAAATCTCCGCTTCCATCAGCAGCTACTACAATATGGCATTGATCTTTAGATGGAGCAGATTTTCTGGTAGTAAACTTCCAGGCGGTTTTACCTTTCCATCCTTCAATAACGCCATTGCCTATCTTTACTTCATACTCATGTCCGTACTCCAGCATGTTGTTGTGCAGATAAATGGTGGCCTTGCTGCCATGGCAGATAACCGGATAGAAGTGGAAAGCATCTGAGAATCCGCCTATGATGGTTTTCTGATACTTGCGCTTATCTTCCTTGGCTGCACCCGACGGAGTGCCCGGACGGGTATTGCGATTGGTGATGTTCTCTACCTTATATATATAGGGTACCGGAGTATAGATAGCATTGGGATTCTTGGGTTGCCCTTCCACGGGTCCTGCCGGAATTCTCATGTCGATTCTATCAACCACCTTGCGGGTAGTCTTGTCTGTAACTGTGATAACGCCCTTGCTGCCGGCTTTCACCGCCTTGTCAAACTCTATGACCAGATGCGTATCAATGTTAATGTCCTGGGCATTTTCCTGTGGATAAAAACTGACAGGAGATTGGGCCATCAGTTTCATACCTACAAAGAAACATGTCGTAAAAAATAAGATTCGTTTCATACTTTAAAGATTATACTTTTTTACTGATTCTATATTTTCGTTCATACTCGAATTTTTGTGCAAAGATAGCTTTTTTTTCGTATATAGACGAAAATTTCCTTATTTTCATCATTTTATTCGTCTATAAACGAAAATTTTAAAGCATAGAGATTGCTTCAATATTATTTTCTTGCTATCCATTTCGGCAAAACCAGGGTGCCCATTACCAGGAATGGGTAATAGAAAATGGCGCGCCAGAGCATGGCGGCAAGAATGGCTACAGAGGCATCGGGCAGGAAATCGGAATAATAAAGGCGGAACATCAACTCCGCCACGCCACTTCCGCCAGGCGTAGGACTCAGGATGGAAATCATCCACATCACCCATTGTCTGCACCAAGCCACCAACATGTTGCCCTGACAATGGAAGGCTACGAGAATGGCAACCACAATGGCGAATCTCGATAGCCACGCCAGAGAAGTATAACCCATCAGCTGCAGCCAGAATCTTCCGCCTTCTAGCTTTGCCTCCTTCGAAGCCATCGTCATCTCCTCGGAAAACTTCTCTACCTTGGGCAGGAATCTGCGAAGGAAAGGAATCTTGCAGCATCCCTTCAATACCCAGCCCAGAATCTGAGGGCGATGCAACAATAAGAGGTAGAGGATGGCTGTCCAGACAGCAACGATAAGGGTGCTGACTATGAAAATAACCTGCACTCCGCCCTTAATCCATTCGCTGGTAGCTTCTGCGGAAATCCCCACACCATCTGCCAAACTGAAAAGCAGATGCGATGGAACCAGAAAATAGAGCACCGCGCAACTGATGGCAAGAAAAGCCTCATCAGCCAACAGGGCTGCAAACATGGTGAAGATACTTCTGCCCATCGTTATCCCCTCGCGGTTCAGATAGACAAAAGCCAAGCCGCTTCCACCCACCGCCGAAGGAGTGACGGCAGAAGTAAACTCGCAAAGTACATTGATGCGAAAGCCCTGCGCTATCGACAACTTGCGCTGGCAAAGGTGTCGGAAGCGAAGGGTGAGCATCAAATTCTGCACGACAAAGAACAAAACTGCTAAACCTACCCCTAAGAAAAATCTCGGAGATAGGTCTATCTTGCTTAAAGCATCCACATCAAACTCCCGAATCATCATTCCTGCGATGACCACCAGTCCGATGGAAGCCGCTATCCATAAATGCCATTTTTTCATATTATCCCCAATTTAAACTATACCTTATTATATAGTATAATAACGGCTAAATGACCAATCTATTTTGCAGTCTGTCAATTAAATGCCTTCTCCGATTATGTTTACATAGAGAGTAATTTTGTCGCAATTATTTGTAATTTTCATCATCCATGAACTTATAATTTTTTATAAAAAGAATATTATATTGCACCTATTCTTGCGTAATCTAGATACTTTTGTTACCTTTGCAGAAAAAGTACAATATTATGATTTCATTCGAAAGTGATTACAACAATGGCATGCTACCAGAGATTCTGGAGGCTCTTGGCAAGACAAACAGTGATAAAACATCCGGTTATGGTTTTGATCCATACTCAGAATCTGCAAAAGAGAAGATCCGCAAGGCCGTGGACAATGAGAAGGCTGAAGTGTTCTTCCTGATAGGCGGTTCGCAGACCAATACCACGGTCATCGATTCCGTGCTCCTGGGATGCGAAGGAGTGATTTGTGTGGAAACCGGTCATATCGAGGTACATGAATCAGGCGCAGTAGAAGCTTTTGGACATAAGGTCATTACCTTGCCAGGAGAGAACAGCAAACTGACACCAGGCACCCTGTCTGCCTATATGGATACTTTCCTCGCCGATGAAACGCATCCTCACATGGTGCAGCCAGGCATGGTTTATATCTCAATGCCGACAGAGTTCGGAATGGTCTACACCAGAGAAGAATTGACAGCGTTATATGCAACCTGCCAGAAATATGACCTCCGTCTCTTCATCGATGGTGCACGACTGGGATACGGTCTGGTTTCACCGGCATGCGACTATGACTTGCCATTCCTTGCAAAACATTGTGATGTATTCTATATTGGCGGAACCAAGGTGGGTGCCATGATGGGAGAAGCTGTGGTATTCTCGGGCATGAAGGCACCGAAATACTTCTTCACCAACGTGAAGCGTCATGGAGCCTTGCTTGCCAAGGGCAGAATGCTCGGCATCCAGTTTGACACGCTGTTTACAAATGAACTCTATTTCAAGATATCGCGCCACGCCATCAACATGGCCACCCGTATCCGCAGCATCTTCCAGAAGCATGGCATTGCTATCGCCTACGATTCGCCAACCAACCAGCAGTTTGTCGTACTCTCCCCTTCCCTTTACGAAGCTCTTTCCAAGAAAGTTGCATTCGAAATATGGGAAAGAAAGAGCGATACAGAAATCATCTGCCGGTTTGTGACAAGTTGGGCAACAAAGGATAAAGAACTCGATGAACTGGACGATATTCTGCAAGCCCTATCATAAGAGAAGTCCGTTAGGCGTTAAGGAGATACGCAAGTCCGCAGGAACGCCTAACGGACCATAACGCCTAACGGACTTGCGAACTGTTGATTCATGACACACCCTCTTGTGGACCTTCAGCCCGTACTTGAACCACATGCTAAAGTTCAGTAGTTACCTTTACTTGCCTTTTTGCAAAAAGATTTAAAAAATGAGGCAGAACAAGACAAGATAACGATATTTTGTTTATTTTTGCAGTATCATAGCAAAACTAACAGATTTACGATATGAAAAAACTACTTTTATCCATCGCCTTCCTGCTCCCTGCTATGGGAATGATGGCGCAAACTCAAGTGAAGACTGCCGAAGGTATCCTCGAAGGAAAAGACCTCTCAGGCATCACAGTATTCAAGGGTGTTCCATTCGCTGCCCCTCCGGTAGGAAACCTCCGCTGGAAGGCTCCGCAACCTGTACAGAAATGGCAGGGCGTACGCGAGGCTAAGGAGTTCGGACCGAACCCGATGCAGGAACCCATCTTCGGTGATATGAACTTCGGTACGAAGAAAAACAGCGAAGATTGTCTGTACCTTAATATATGGACTCCTGCAAAGACCATGAAGGAGCATCTGCCGGTACTCATTTATTTCAACGGCGGAGGATTGATGGCTGGTAGCGGAAGCGAACCTAGATATGCGGGCGATGCGATGGCGCGCAAGGGCATCATCTCCATCACAGCCAACTATCGTGAGGGCATCTTCGGATTCTTCGCCCACCCACAGCTCTCCAAGGAAACATCCTACAAGGGTTCCGGCAACTATGGATTCATGGACCAGGTGGCTGCCATCCAGTGGGTAAAGGACAATATCGAGGCTTTCGGCGGCGACCCTAACCGCATCACCATCGTAGGCGAATCGGCAGGTTCCATGTCGGTCAGCGCCCTGATGGCTTCCCCTCTCTGCCAGGGACTCTTTGCCCAGGCAATGGGTTCCAGCGGTTCGGTGATGGGATTCAAGAAGGTGGCTACACAGAAGGAAGCCGAGGAGGAAGGCGTGCAGCTTGCCCAGAAAATAGCAGAGAAGATAGGTAAGAAAAACGGCAAGAAGGTGGGAAAGAAGGTTGGAAGGAAGAACCTCAACGAACTTCGTGCCCTTCCTGCCGAGGAACTGATGAAGCTGGCGGAAGTAAGAGCGGTTCCTGTCTATAATATCGACGGATATTTTATGAAAGAACAGCCTGTAGAGGTATTTGCCAAGGGCGAGCAGACCAAGGTGCCTCTGCTTATCGGCGGCAACAACCAGGAGATGACTCCATTGGCGGTATTGATGGGCAAGCAGCCAACCGTTGAGAATCTGAAAGCTGGCGCTAAAGCTACTTTCGGAGAAGAGAACACCGATGAACTCTTCCGCCTCTACGGCATCAACAGCGACAAGGATGTACTGGAACAGCCGGGCGTAGATCTGGCTTCGGATATCTTCCTGGATTATTCAACATGGAAGTGGGGCAACATGCATAAACTCACTGGCGGACAGCCTGTTTACCGCTACCGCTATTGTCATCCTCGTCCTGCAATGGCCATCAAGGGCAAGGTGGCTGCATTAGCTGGTGGCGTGGTAGATGCCAAGGAAGATGCAGCTCCTGCGCCACAGGACAAGGGTGCCGTCCATTCTGCCGACATCGAGTATGCGATGGGTACATTGCCAACCAACCACGTGTTCAAATGGCAGCCGGAGGATTATATGATCAGCGACATCTTCAGCCAGTATTACGTCAACTTCGTGAAGACCGGCAATCCGAACGGTCTGGGCCTGCCGGAGTGGCCATCCACCAACGGCAAGGCTGTAGCCCCTGTGCTTCAGATTGACGTGAATACCATGGTAAAGTCTGATGCCCAGATGGAGAAGCGCTATGATTTTATCGACAAGATGTTTTGGGGAGACAAATAACTTTCTCCTATCTTTTTGAATAAACCAGAAATAGAGATGTTTCAGAAATTTATTATCAACAGAGATGGAGTACTGAAGTTCGGGCGCGTCTATCTGCATCGTGACATGCTGTCTCCGGGCGAGCAATGCACCTACGGGGGCGGATTGTGGAAGATAGATGAAGGCAGAGGCGCCATCGTGCTCTACGGCAGAAGTTTCGACTTCGGCCCTCCCGATTTCGACTTTGTGAAACAGATAGACTGGACGGGCTTGGGCGGCACCCCTCGCCCGCTCTTCTATCTGCCTCATTGGCCTAGCGAAGAAGAGATTGTGCCAGTCATCATCAATTAAGAAAATAGTATAATATTCTATAATTTTCTGTGTAAAACTTGCGGATATCAGAATAAAACACTATTTTTGCGAAGAGAAATCCTTCTCGGGGAAAGTGCTCTCTAAGAGAAGAGATTCCGTAAATAAGTAACAATTAAAAAGCAGTATAGTATGAAAAAGAAATTAGTTTTGACAGCAGCCGTCATCGCTGCATTGTCAGTTGTCTCCTGCAATGGCAAGAAGACAAATAGCCAGGGGGCTGACCAGGATAGCCTCAGTTATGCTGAAAATGATTCGCTCAATTCCAACGATGTCATTCTCGATTCCATCGCCGGCACCTACGAGGGAACTCTCCCTGCTGCCGACTGTCCGGGCATCAAGACCGTATTGACGCTCAATGCCGACAGCACCTACCAGTACTCAGCCGACTATCTGGAGCGCAAGGATGGTCACGACGAAGCGAGCGGTATCTTCAAGGTATTGGCCAACAACGTGGTAGAAATCACCCGTCCATCCAGCGGCGAGACATCTTACTACAAGGTAAAAGATGCCAACAGCCTCATCATGACCGATTCGCTCGGCAATGAACCGGAAGGTGCCATGGCTAAGCACTATGTGCTGACCAGGAAGAAGTAAGCTATTTACATCTGATGAAGAAAGCACCCATCTCATACGCTGAAGCATTTTTCCTGCTTCCGGAATATGAGATGGGTGCTTTGCTGTCAATAAGGACTAAATTATTGCAAAAAGCACTTAAACTTTGCCACTCTCTGCAATATTTTTATTAACTTTGCACCCAAAAGTTAGTATACAATATGAAAATAGGAATTATCGTTGCGATGGACAAGGAGTTCGCGCAACTCAAAACATTATTGACCGAATCGCAGGTTGAGAGAAAAAACTACAAAGACTTCGTTATCGGAAAGATAGGCGATAATGAGGTGGTGATGCAGCAATGCGGCATCGGAAAGGTGAACAGTACTATCGGAGCCGTGGAAATGATTGACAACTATCACCCAGACCTTGTTATCTCTTCAGGCGTGGCTGGAGGCGCTGATATCAACCTCAACGTAACCGAGGTGGTAGTGGCTACCAACTGCGTTTATCACGATGCCTACTGCGGAGAGGAATGCGAATTCGGCCAGATTCTGGGCATGCCGGCTTCCTTTAAGTCACCTAAGGAATATGTGGAGAAGGCGCTTGCCATCAACAGTCTGCCAGACAACAAGCACCCGAAAATCCATGCCGGCCAGATTGTGAGCGGCGAATGGTTTGTTGACAGCAAGGAGAAGATGCGCTCTATCCTGGAGCATTTCCCTCAGGCGATGGCGGTGGATATGGAGAGTTGCTCTATTGCTCAGACCTGCCACATCTACAAGACGCCTTTCATCTCCTTCCGCATCATCAGCGATGTACCGCTGAAGGATACCAAGGCACAGCAGTATTTCGACTTCTGGGCTAAGATGGCTGAAGGCTCATTCAATGTTACCAAGGCTTTCCTGGAGAGTCTGTAGCATTGAACTTTGAGCTTTGAACTTTGAACTTTATGATATGCCATACGGATTATTATAAAGTTCAATATTCAGAGTTCAAAGTAAAAAGTAATCATAAAGTTCAAAGTTCAATATTCAAAGTTCAAAGTAATATGAATAAGATTCCAAGTTTTACAATCAATCATAACAAGTTGCTCCGCGGCATCTATGTGAGCCGTAAGGACGAAGTTGGCGGAGAGGTGGTAACCACCTTCGATATCCGAATGAAAGTGCCTAATCAGGAGCCTTGTCTGCACAACGGTGCCATCCATACCATCGAACACCTAGCTGCCACTTACCTGCGCAACGACGAGGAGTGGAAGGACCGCATTATCTACTGGGGACCGATGGGATGCCTCACGGGCAACTATCTCCTCATCAAGGGCGACCTGGAGAGCAAGGACATCGTGGAACTGATGAAGCGTACCTTCCAGTTTATCGCCGATTTTGAGGGCGAGATTCCGGGACAGGCGGCAAAGGACTGCGGCAACTACCTGCTCCACGACCTGCCTATGGCGAAATATGAAGCCAGAAAATATCTGGATGAGGTGCTCTGCTGCATCAGGGAAGAAAACCTCATCTACCCTACTCAGGACTAGAAACAAAAAAATATGGCAAGCTTACCACTTAAGCTTGCCATATTTTTCTTTATACCAAAGTTGCCAGCCATTGACCAGATTCTGCCATACTACATAGGCTCCCGGTGCTACGGCAGCAAGAGGATTCAGGAAGGTGAGGGTGAGCCAGATGCCCACTACCGTATTCTTCTGTCCCAACGCCTGACCGGCACTGATACTCGCACCGAAATGCCTGCCTACCGCCTTGCCGATGGCAAACTGGAGGAGACATACCAGCAGCGGTACAAAGAGCAGCAGAAGCATCGTTACGCCCGATACCTCGGCATGGAGCATGTTGCGAACCGTTTCGCCCATCAGTATCGTGAGGTTGAAACACCACATATAAAAGCCCAAATCCTTTACATTCTTCACCTTATCCACCCATTTTGGAAGAAACCTGCGGCTCAACAAGGCAAGCAGCAGAGGCACCACCAGGACGGTAGTGACATTGCGGAATACCATCGCACTCATCATGAGGAACGATACATCTGCCCCCTTCTCTACCATCGGGAAAAGACTCGGAATGATGATCATCGTAAAAATGTTGGCGATGACCGTATAGGTGGTCAGCGAACCGATACTGCCGCCCAACTTCTCCGTAACCACAGCCACGGCGGCTGCCGTAGGACAGATGAAGCAGATGAAGGCACCCTCGAGAATCAGTTTGGTGCTGTAATCAGAACCGAACTCGAAGATGAGCACTACCATCGCCAATGCCAGCGAGGTGCGGATGAGCTGGAGAATGAAATGCCAGCTCTTAGGCTTCATCTCCTTGATTTCTATCTTACAGAAAGTAACATAGAGCAGGGAGAACAGCACCACCGGCATCAGACTTACCAACCGCGGACCACAATAATCGCCAATGGGCACCAGGAAGGGCACATTGGCGAATATCAGGTAGCCCAATGCTCCCATAACCAGGGAGCAGGGCAATGAAAACTTTCTAAAAAATCTCCACAAAAACATTTCTGTTTAGTCTTTGTTGCTGCGCTTGCGCTTCAGGTGATCGAGCTCAATCTTGCGCATACGCATGTTCTTTGGAGTTACCTCTACGTACTCGTCCTCACGGATATACTCCAGGCACTCCTCAAGACTCATCACGGTCTTAGGAATCACGCGGGCCTTATCGTCAGAACCCGAAGCACGCACGTTGGTAAGCTGCTTAGCCTTGGTTACGTTGACTACCAGGTCGTTGTCGTGAACATGCTCACCTACAACCTCGCCGCCGTAAACCTCCTCACCCGGGTCGATGAAGAACTTACCGCGATCCTGCAGCTTATCGATAGCGTAAGCAAAGGCAGTACCGGTTTCGAGCGCAATCATGCTACCGTTAGAACGGCGGCTGATTTCACCCTTGTATGGCTGATACTCCTTGAAGCGGTGAGCCATGATAGCCTCGCCCTGAGAAGCGGTCAGCACGTTGGTACGCAGACCGATGATACCACGTGATGGGATATCAAACTCGATATCTACACGCTCGCCCATGTTCAGCATAGAGGTCATATCACCCTTGCGGCGGGTAACCATATCAATCATCTTAGAGGCAAACTCCTCTGGTACGTTGATGGTCAACTCCTCTACAGGCTCGCACTTCACACCGTCAATCTCCTTGTAGATAACCTGAGGCTGACCTACCTGGAGCTCGTAGCCCTCGCGGCGCATGGTCTCGATGAGCACAGAGAGATGGAGCACACCACGACCTGATACAATCCACTTATCGGTAGAATCCTCGTAAGGCTGTACACGGAGAGCGAGGTTCTTCTCGAGCTCCTTGTTCAAGCGCTCCTGGATGTGGCGGGATGTACAGAACTTACCCTCCTTACCGAAGAATGGTGAATCATTGATGGTGAAGAGCATACTCATGGTTGGCTCATCTACAGCGATTGGAGGCAGTGGCTCCGGATTCTCGAAGTCGCAGATGGTATCACCAATCTCAAACTTCTCCAAGCCGACAACGGCACAGATATCGCCTGAATCTACATGATCAGTCGTCTTATGGCCCATACCCTCGAAGGTGTGGAGTTCCTTAATCTTGGTCTTCTCCTGGGTACCGTCGCGGTGGCAGATTGTAACGTTCATGCCATCCTTCAATGTACCACGGTGAACACGACCTACGGCGATACGACCTGTATAAGAACTGTAGTCGAGTGATGTGATAAGGAGCTGTGGAGTACCCTCGAGCTGCTTAGGAGCTGGGATAACCTCAATAATCTTATCGAGCAGATAATCGATATTGTCTGTTGGATGATTATAGTCCTCGCCCATCCAGCCGTTCTTGGCAGAACCGTAAACTACTGAGAAGTCGAGCTGCTCTTCTGTAGCATCGAGGTCGCACATCAGGTCGAATACCATCTCGTACACCTCTTCAGGGCGACAGTTAGGCTTATCTACCTTATTAACAACGACGATAGGCTTCAGTCCGAGCTGCAATGCCTTCTGGAGCACGAAACGGGTCTGAGGCATCGGACCCTCGAAAGCATCGACGAGGAGGAGGCAACCGTCTGCCATGTTGAGCACGCGCTCAACCTCACCACCGAAGTCAGAGTGTCCTGGAGTATCGAGAATATTAATCTTAGTACCTTTCCAATTGATAGACACATTCTTTGAAAGAATGGTTATACCACGCTCGCGCTCCAAGTCGTTGGAATCGAGCACTTCGCCGCTGTTATCCTGGCCGTCACGGAACAGCTTACCGGCGAGCATCATCTTGTCAACCAAGGTAGTCTTACCATGGTCAACGTGTGCAATAACTGCAATGTTTCTAATGTCTTGCATTTCGTTTACCTTAAATACTTAATGAATTTGGGTGCAAAATTACAAAAAAATCCCGAAAAATTTGCATAATTCACTGAAAAGTTGTACCTTTGCACCGCATTTTAACGGAAACCACCGTGAGGAAGGTCCAAAAGATGCATAACATTCATTCATAATAATTAAATTTTAAGTATCACAGCTATGTATTTAGACAAAGCAAAAAAAGAAGAGATCTTTAGCAAGTACGGAAAGTCTAACTCTGATACTGGTTCAGCTGAGAGCCAGATAGCATTGTTCTCATACCGTATTGCTCATTTGACGGAGCACGTTAAGAAGAACCGTAAAGATTATACTACAACACGTGCGTTGACACAGCTTGTAGGAAAGCGTCGTGCATTGCTCGATTACTTGTATGATCGCGACATCAATCGCTATCGTGCTATCATCAAGGCCCTCGGTCTTCGTAAGTAATCAGCTTAGGCAGACACATTGCTTAACAGAACAGAATCCCATCGTTCGCAAGAGCGATGGGATTTTTCTTTGTGTTTTTATTTTCTATTGGAAAGGGAAATTCACATCTTTATAATATATTTAAAACTATTTTCCTTCCTATTAGAAACTTTATTCGTACCTTTGCAAGCAAAATAGACAAAAGGACTATACATATAAAGAAAAAGAATATGATTCATTTCTTAGAACAGTACTTTGTAGAACTTGTAACCATAACCAGCATCATCTATCTGACGCTGGCAACCATCCTGTTGCTCTACCAGACACCTGATACAGCCGTTTATAAAACTTTCCGCAGATCTAAAAGACTGATGGCAGGCGGAATGATGCTCGTCAGCCTGAATATATGGATTTGGATTGCTTCTTTTACCGGAAGCTGGACGGAATATAACAACTGGGTTCCCTGTTTCGACATCATCTTCTTCTATCTGATGGGCATCTGCTTCAGCTTCTCGCTCAGCAGTCTGCTCGACCCTCATTATATCTCCCGGAAGCGCTGCAGGGCGATAGCCGTAAAGTTCACAATGACGGTTTTCTTCGCCCTTATCGCCATGACAGATGCGCTGAAGGCATACCAGATACCCCTGCTGCTTATCGCCCTGATAGGACTGCTGGAGATGCTCATAGGGCATATCTACTACTTCAACAAGTGCTATCTGAGAAGCAACGCCCTCTTCGAAAACTACTTCTCGAACGAGAAGAGCCATTTCATCAGATGGCTCAAGGTGAGCCACTGGCTCTTCTACGGCATGCTGATACTGGGCGTGATATCCATCCGTACGGGTGCCCTGATCAACTGGCTGTTGCAATTCTATGTGGTGGGCATGAATCTCTATATTCTGGTAAACATCATCAACTATACCTCAGAATACGAGACGCTGATGAAGGCAAACTGCGATAAGACGGAAGAAGAAAAGAACGGAGAAGGCAGCCCGAAGAAAGCCTACATCGAAACGCTGCGCCCGAGAGTGACAAAATGGATTCAGGAGAAATCGTATCTGAAGGACCAGTTCACGATAGATGATCTTGCCACCAGGCTGTATACCAACAAGACCTACCTCTCCTCCTTCATCAAGGAAGAATTCGGCATGAGCTTCAGCAGCTGGATAGCGAGTCTGCGCTTGGAAGAAGCCAAGAAAATGATGAGAGAGCATCCTGATGCCAAGCTGAAGGATATCGCCTACAACGTAGGTTTCTCCTCGCTGCCCTACTTTTCGAGCGTCTTTGCCAAATCAGAAGGTATTACTCCATCTGCCTGGATGAAAGAACGCAGTAGGAATAAAGAAAGATAAGAAACAGAAAACGGGCTGGGAGCGAAAAAGCTCCTAGCCCGTTTTTGTATACTTACTAAAATTAAATTACCTGAGTATCTCCTTCAGCGGTTTCATCACGAATTCACGCTCCTCCATCAACGGATGAGGGACCTTGAAATCGGGTTCATCTATCACCAAGTCATCTATCATCAGGATATCAATGTCGATGATGCGGTCTTGGTATTCGCCATCCACCGACTTCATAGTGCGCCCCATTTCGCGCTCTATGCGCTGCGTAGCCTCCAGCACCTGGCGCGGAGCCATCG
>ERZ1031798.324-NODE-324-length-13094-cov-4.686479_pt1 | contig 13094 bp, 16 predicted proteins | sample MGYA00517882_ERZ1031798 | MGnify/ENA primary metagenome ERZ1031798 (study PRJEB33719, sample SAMN04261244) | wastewater metagenome | biome: rural village; feature: human; material: feces | host: Homo sapiens | place: El Salvador | collected 2013-01-07 ...
TGATATTATGCAAGATAAATTAAGCGTGAAAGAGTATGAAGACCCTTTTAAGGGTGGCGGCGACATTTAGGATAAATATTTGGTAAAAAACAAAGCGTTATTTATGGAGGAGCATGATGGATAAACCAATAACAACTTTATTTATGTTGATGTCTTTGGATGGAAAAATAAGCCCTGGTGCATCGGATGATTTAGACGTAGATAAAGATTTTCCCAAGATAGATGGGTTGAAAGAGGGGTTGCCGCAGTATTATGAAATTGAGCAGACAACCGACCTTTGGTCTTTTAACACCGGACGTGTACAGGAAAAGATGGGCGTAAACCAAAAGACGTTTCCTGATAAGACGCCAGTTTCATTTGTCCTGTTGGATAACAGCCATTTGACAGAGCATGGTGTAACCTATTTCTGCAAAAAATCCAAGACGTTTGTGTTGATTACATCAAATAAAAATCATCCGGCTTATAACATTAAGGAAAATAATCTCCATATTATTTTTCAGGAAGAACTGTCGCTGAAAGATGCACTTCACGAATTGAAATCATTGTATGGATGCGAAAGATTGACGATTCAAAGTGGCGGAACGGTGAACGGACTGTTTCTTCGCGAGAAGTTGTTTGATTATGTTGATGTCGTTGTGGCTCCAGTGCTGATTGGTGGCAAAGAGACGACCTCTTTGATAGACGGCAGTTCCATTCTTTCAGAAAAGGAGTTATCTAAATTGGGTGTATTGAAACTCATCGACTGTAATGTTTTAGATAATTCGTATATCAGAATTCGCTATCAAGTGATTCACTGACAACCTCAAGTTTGTCGAAATGAAAGAAACAAAAGATTAAATTTTGGCTTTTACGATAGGAGAAATGAATGAAATTACTTGTCATAGATATACAAAAAGGAATAACAGATAGCAGACTTTTTAATTTCGATGAATTTATTGAAAATATTACAAGAATTATACAAGCAGCTAGATATAATCAAATAGAGGTTATCTATTTTCAGCATGATGATGGACCGGGAACGGGATTTTCAATCGGTGATGAAGAATTTGAGATTGCAGAACAGGTGACTCCAAGGGAAGGTGAAAAGATATTTATAAAAAATATCAATAGTTGTTTTGGTAATAAGGATTTTACAGATTATGTTAAAGATGAAAATACATTAATGCTAGTTGGTCTACAGACAAACTTCTGTATAGATGCAACTGTGAAATCTGCGTTTGAAAGAGGATATAAAGTTATTATTCCACAAGGGGCAAACTCCACGTTTGATAATGACTATATGACTGGAGAAGTAACCTATAAATACTACAATGATATGATGTGGCCAGATAGGTTTGCTGCATGTGTGTCCGTTGATGAAGCAATTAAATTGATGGAAAAGAATAGATGAAAAATATGCCATGTGCGATAGTAGAGTTAGATAGTACCGAAAGAAATACCGATATCATCGCAAAGAATTGGAAAAGTTTACATGGATAGAGATCCCTTTAAAGAGTATATAAAAGAATCTGAGCCGGGAAAACGCGATAAGGGGTATGCTTGGCATACTGCAATCGGCTTGCAAGCTGTTGACGGACTTAAAACTTCACAATACCTGGTTGATACTGCGATTAGAAATAAAACGGTTATGCATGTAGTTGCTTTGTTTGAAAAATGCGGTAGAGACACTATATTTGGACGTTCTATTGTTGAACAGGTCACTGGATTAAAATCTTCTCGTGCATCAGAAATTATTAATCTAATGCTGGAGAATGAAATAATAGAGTCTGTTAAAGGTCATGGAAAAGGAAAATACAAATTTAAGTGATAGGTAAATGAAATGCTAGAAACAAAAGATTTAATTTTGGATAAGGGCAAAATCGAAGACTGGAAAGCCTTGTATGAGAATGTCTGGAAGCACGAGGAGACTGCCCGATATATGATGTGGAGCACATCGCATACAGAGAAAGAGGGCTACGAGATGACCCAAAACTACCTTAAGATGCAGGAAGTGAATCCAACTGCCTATATTGTGTATGAAAAAGAGGACAGTGTGCCTATAGGTTTTGCAGGAATGAGAGAGACGGACAAAGGCATTTTTGAAGATTCTGGTATTGCTGTTGGAGTGTCATATACAGGAAAAGGCTATGGAAAGCAGATTTTATCAGCCCTGCTCAGTCAAGCTTTTGAGGAGCTTGGAGCCCAGAAATTTATTTATTCCTGTTGGGCGGAGAACATCCCATCCAACAAGCTGGCAGAATCGGCAGGACTTAAATTTTCACATTCTGAGGAAGCTATAGACAGGAGGAGTGGCGGAGCAATTACTATGAATTTTTACGAAAGATAAAGTGAAATTTAGTGGGAGAAAATTAATGTTCAAGAATATAAGTTTTACAGGAAAAACAGGATTAATAATTCTGGTAATTATCGCAACTCTTGTAATAATATCTTTTATCAGGCATAAAGTATGTTGCTCCAGAGAACTGAAACTGCTTACCCCATTAGGCGAACTGGTAAAAGTTGAAGGACACAATATGAGCATATATACTGGGGGCGATGGTGATAAAACGCTTGTGTTTATGTCTGGCGCTGGAACCTGCTCACCGATATTGGATTTTAAATCGCTGTATTCGAGTCTGAGTGATGATTACAGAATTGTGATAGTTGAAAAGCTGGGCTATGGTTTCAGTGATGCTGTAGACGAAAGCAGAGATATAGATACGATTCTAAGTCAGACAAGAATGGCGATTGAGAGGGCTGGAATAGAAGGTCCATATGTGCTTTGCCCACATTCCATGTCTGGTCTGGAAGCCTTATACTGGGCGCAGAAATACCCGGAAGAGGTTGAGGCTGTTGTCGGTTTGGACATGGCAGTGCCTGATTATTATGATGAAATGAAAATCAATATTCCAGTTATGAAATTAGGTGAATATGCAGCAAGACTGGGAATTACGAGATGGATACCGAGTCTGGCAGAGAGTGATGCTATTAAATATGGTACATTGTCGGAGAAGGAAAAAGAAATTTATCGGGCTGTATTTTATCAGAGGACTGCAACAGTGACCATGATTGATGAGGCTAAAGCGGTAAAGAGCAACGCCGCTATTGTGAAAGAGAATGGTATTCCGCATGTGCCAATGCTATTGTTTATTTCCGATGGTTCCGGTGGAACTGGTTTCACAAAGGAAGAGTGGAGGAGAATTCCCAAGGAATATATTTCAGGCTGCGATAGTGCAAATTATATCGAATTGGACTGTCCTCATTATGTTCACGACCACGAGTATGAAAAGATAAGTGAAGAGATTAGGAGCTTTATACAGTGAGGGAAGAAATAAACGGAGACAATATGAAAATAACAATTATACACGGTCAAAGCCACAAAGGCTCAACCTATCACATTGCCCGTATGCTGGCAGAAAAAATAAACGGCGAAATAAAAGAATTTTTTCTCCCAAGAGATTTTGGCGAATTTTGTATCGGATGTACAAAGTGCTTTATGGAATCGGAGAAAAAATGTCCCCACTATGAAAAATTAAAGCCATTGACGGATGCCATGGATGAGGCAGATGTTATTATCTTAGCCAGTCCGGTTTATGTATATCATGCGACCGGAGCCATGAAAGCATTTTTAGACCATTATGGCTACAGATGGATGGTGCATTGTCCGGAAGAGTCCATGTTTAAGAAGCAGGGAATATGTATATCTACAGCGGCTGGCGCAGGAATGAAATCTACTAACAAGGACATGGAGGACAGCCTGTTTTTCTGGGGCGTAGCAAAAAGATATAAGTATGGTGTCAGCGTTGCAGCGGTTAACTGGAAGGGCGTAAGTGATAAGAAAAAGAACGCCATTGATAAAGCAACATCAAAAATGGCAAAGAAAATTGTAAATAATTATGGGCATGTCAAGCCGGGGATAAAAACCAGAGGCTTCTTCTGGCTTATGCATTTAGTGCAGAGAAAGGGTTTTAATCCTTGTGATGTGGAATACTGGAAGGCAAAGGGCTGGACAGGGAAAAAGAGACCTTGGAAATGATATCTAGGTAAGATTGAATTATCTCCTAAAATATCATGTAATTTAGGAGATAAATAATAATTTAGGAGAAAAACCATGAGGAAAGGCAGAAAGTATGGTGGGATTAATAGTTACATCTTCTAGTGAGGAGGCGTTGAAACATGTGTTATCTAGTAGCAAAAAATATTGATTCAGAAGGATGTGTTGCATTAAGAACAACGCATGGTAAACATCTTTCCGAATTTAAAAGGTCAATAGAAAGAAAGGTTGGATATGATAAAATTCAACTTGTTACAATTAGCAGACCATCAGCATATGGAGAATATGAGCCATATCATATTGTCGATTCAGAACAAGAATTTGAGTGTGCAGTTGAACAAATGTAGTCAAAAGACTTATGCTAACTAAATAAGACACACAATATATGCAGCATATAACTGAAAAAGTTCATATGCTGCATTTTTATGCCTTAGTATGCAGAAAAACTGCCAGTTGCCATGCATCCCACAGTTGACAGTACAAAGCATAAATGATAGTATTCATATATAGTTAGTAGGAATAAAAATAAGAACGCAGGAAAAGAGGGAATATATATGACATTACAGCAAATCAATTATGTGCTCAAGGTTGCTTCGGTAGGCTCAATGAACAAGGCTGCTGAGGAGCTTTATATTTCACAGCCCACTTTGACAAGTGCCATCCGGGATGTGGAGAAAGAGATAGGCATTGTGATTTTTTCCAGAAATAACAGGGGAGTTTCGCTGACTGTCGAGGGCGCGGAATTTTTGGAAAAAGCGAGAAATCTCTATCAGGAATATGAGCTTTTGCTGGACAGCTACAGTGAGGAGGCAAAGGCAAAGCAGAAGTTTGCTGTGTCTACCCAGCACTATTCCTTTGCAGTAAAGGCATTTGTTGACACCATAAAGCCATATGATACCTTAAACTATGAATTTGCGGTGCGTGAGACAAAGACCTATGAGGTCATTCAGGATGTAGCCCTGGGCAGAAGTGATATAGGAATACTCTATGAGAGTTCCTACAATCAGAAATACATCACCAAGCTCTTGCTTGAAAATGGCTTGGAGTTTAATCCACTGGGTGAGTGCAAGGCATATGTCTACCTGCACAAGAGCCATCCCCTTGCCAACAACGAGGACATAAAATTTGAGGAGTTAGAGGATTATCCATGCCTCTCCTTTGAGCAGGGTGAGAGTGGTTCGGCTTTTCTGGCAGAGGAAATCTTGAGTGACAGGAAATACAACAGAGTCATCAAGGCAAACGACAGAGCCACCATGTTAAACCTCATGATTGGTGTGTGGGGTTACACCCTCTGCTCTGGCATAATCAGTGAGGAGTTAAACGGCAGTGATTACAGGGTAGTTCCATTTCATTCTAATAAGGAGAATCCAAACTACAGAATGACAATCGGATACATTATTAAGAAGGGCAGCAGGCTCAGTGCCATAGGGGAAAAATATATCTGTGAGATTCAGAAATATCTGTAAATCACTTCCCCCACACATTCTGCACAAGATGCTTGCAGTAGTCAAGACTGAATGTGGGATCCTGATCCAATATACGGTTCTGCGCTGCAAGCTCCTCTGTGTAGTCGTCCAGATAATATACGGTATAGTCGGTGCCATATCCCATGTGGCAGATTATAGGAGCCACGTCATAGCTTGTGATTCCCACACTTCCGTCTGAGGTATAGCCGATATTGACCTCAGCGATTCCGCCAACCATGCGGTCTGCGAGAGTTCCAGTGGTGCTTTCCGTACCATTTACAAAATTGCCAAGAGAATAGTATACAAGCATCTGGTCACCGTCGTTTTCGTCTGTGACCATTTCTATTGGCTCGATAACATGTGGGTGGGCACCAATAACCAGATCCACGTCATTTTCTAGAAAAATCTTGGTCCACTTCTGCTGATAGCTGTCAGTTGTAAACTTGTATTCAGTGCCCCAGTGCGGGCAGACAATGACAAAATCAGACAGCTCGTGGGCTTTTTGTATATCGCTCACCACCTTATCCTCATTGAGATAATCCACAGCGTAGGGCATATCTGACGGCACACTTATGCCGTTTGTGCCAAAGGTGTAGTTTAGGATGGATATGGTAATACCATCCTTAGTGTAGGTGTATATATAGTTGTCTTTCCTGTCCTGAGAATCGTTGATACCCAGGCAGGCGATGTCTGGATAGTTATTTTTCCAGAAATTAATATCGTTTGTAATTCCGCTTGCACCCTTGTCCAGAGCGTGATTGGTAGCCTGCAGGATGACGTCAAAGCCAGCCTTGACCTCTGCATCACCCACCTCATATGGTGAGTTAAAATTCGGATAGCTGGATAGGCCAAGCTCTGTGCCTCCCAGAATGGTTTCCTGATTGACAAGAGCCTGGTCAGCACCTGCTATTTCCTCACCCACATATTTGAACAAATGGTCAAAATTATAGCTGCCATCAGCCTGTTTGCCGGATTCTAAAACCTTGGTGTGCATCAGCATATCCCCCACCATCACAAGGGATATGCCTTTTTGCTCAGCAACCTCTGTGTCTGGGTCAAGGGCATGGGTTAAGGCCTCATTGGTCACACCAGAGGTCAGACTGCAAAAGCCTGCAGCTTGATTTTTCTGATACTGCACAGCAGACATGGCAAGTGCAGCGCCCGATGAAAAGGCATAGCTTGAGCCCGCCACAAGGGATGGTGCTGCAGGAGCAGGGGAAGTGTCTGCTGGGTATGTACTGTATGCAGTTAAGGTAAATAGTAATAGTATAAGGGAGACTGCGCCCGATAATCGATTCTTCATATTTAATAATTTAACGCAAATATGACTTTAGTGCAATGGAAATAAATAACATCATGTGGTAAGTTATATGTTGTGGAGGGAAATTAACAGTATGATTAAATTAGCATTCTTCGATGTGGACGGCACATTAAGTGCCCCACAGTACATGGTAAATGGAAAATTACAAATCGGCATGACAGACGCCCAGTGGCTAGAATACTGTGCAGCCCACGGCGAGGACACATACGAGTACTGCAAGCCCGTCAAGGCTGTTAAGGATTATGCCCTAAAAAGAAAAGCGGAGGGCGCTAAGCTGTATGTGCTGACCACTTCCCAGAGCCAGGCAGAGAGCAGTGGAAAGAGAAAATTCATCAAAAAGTATTATGACGGCATATTTGAAGAAGTGATACCGGTTGCCCATGATGACCACAAGCCGGAGGTCATTAAGGAGATGGCTGATAAGTGCAATGTTAAGTTATCCGAGTGCGAGCTGGTGGATGATACCTTCAAGATTTTACTCAACACTGTTTGTCAGGGGATTGAGTCTACTCATGTGGCAAATATTTTTTCTGAAATTACTGATTAAGTAAATTGTGAACAGGAGGACTGGCAGATGAAAAAGAGAGCGATAGTAATATGCGTAGCAGCAGTCGTACTGATTGCCTGCCTTATATTGATGAAGTTTATCAAGACTGATGATGGGATGGGGATTCCCAGCTCTGCCAAATTGATTTATGAGGAGACCATATCGCCAAATGAGGATTATGTGACAGACGAGGCTGATCTTGTGTACTACACGATTCAGGTCTATCAGGACAAGAATAATCAAATCATTGTAAGCGCAGAGTCAAACTCGGCTTTTTTCGAGCCTGTTCAATACGAGGTGGATTTTGACCACGAGATTAGTGAGCAGGATGTGCTGGTCAAGTGGATGACATTAAGCGGAGGCACAGAGCCTACAGAGTCAGACCAGTATGGACTGGCGCAGGTTTCGATATTAGACAATGCAGTTGTGGTTAATGAAAAAGTCATCAGCTTCGTTAGCAAGGGGGTAAAAGCAATTACAGATGTAATTGGTTAGTCATTCTTTATCAAATCTTTATTTTTTCCTGTTATCTTCTAGAAAAAGAAGAAAGAAGGAAAAAATATGGAAATGATGTTAAAGACCGCAGATTTATGCAAGACTTTCAAAAATCAAAAAGCTGTAAACCACATATCGCTGAATGTGGCAAAGGGAAAGGTGTACGGTCTGCTGGGACCAAATGGTGCCGGCAAATCCACCACTCTCAAAATGCTTACAGGAGCGCTAAAGCCCACATCAGGAGCAATCTATCTGGATGGAGAGCCTTGGAGCCGGGATAAATTGTCTCAGATAGGAGCCTTAATTGAAAATCCACCAATTTATGAAAATTTATCTGCAAAGGAAAATTTAAGAGTCAGGGCACTTTTGCTGGGAGCAGATGAAAAAAGAATTGATGAAGTGCTGCAAATTGTATCACTTACAGGCACAGGAAAAAAGAAAGCCGGGCTGTTCTCTCTGGGAATGAAGCAGAGGCTTGGCATAGCCATGGCACTGCTGGGAGAACCGGAGCTTTTAATCTTAGATGAGCCCACAAATGGCTTGGACCCAATCGGTATAGAGGAGCTCCGAGAGCTCATACGGTCTTTTGCAGACCAGGGGATAACAGTGATTGTCTCAAGCCACATTTTATCTGAGGTGCAGTTAATCGCAGATTATGTCGGAATTATCTCAAATGGCATACTTGGCTATGAGGGAGCCGTCGAAAAAGGTAAGAATCTGGAAGCTCTTTTCATGGAGGTTGTGAAGGAGAGCAGGAAGGCTGGTGATTGCTGTGATTAATATCATGAAGGCAGAATATCAAAAGGGAAAGCATTCCATGCGGGGCAGGTTCATCTGGATTTTCCCCTTAGTGACGCTTGTCCTTGCTTTTATCCTTACGATTGGAATGACAAACAGCTTTGCGGAGGGCGCGTGGAACTGGTGGTACACAGCACTTTTACCCGGAATGACTGCCATAATCGTTTATCTGGCAATTGTGCAGGAGAAAAAGACAAATTATTATAATCTGGTGACACTTTCCACCAGCAAAAGAAAGCTTATGCTGGGCAAAATAATATATATAAGCTGTGGGATTTTATTATCAAATGTGATTATGTTTGCAGGAACCACATTGGGAGGAATGCTTCTCACAACCCATGTGCCAGTGGGAGGGGCTGCCATGGCGGCCCTTATACTGACTGTAACGGAACTGTGGGGAGTGCCGGTCTGCCTCTTTTTGAGCGACAGACTCGGAATGATTCCGGACCTGCTCATATACCTGACGCTTTCAATTGCAGGAATACTGGTTTCACAGACAGACAGATGGTATTTGCTGGTGTCTGCTATACCAAGCAGGATAGTATGTCCCTTTATACTGGTACAGCCAAATGGTACGGCGGCGGAAGAGGGCTGTCCGTTTTTGGACATGGGAGCTGTAGTGCCGGGAATTTGTATTTCTGTGGCATGGTTTATCTTGCTGACTATTCTCTATCTTCGTTGGTTTGAGAAGCGGGAGGTGAAGTGATATGTCAGAAAATAAATTGTATGGATTTAGGGGCGCTGGTATAGATACATCAGCCAATAGAATGAGTGAGATGGGAACCGTTGAGATAAATAAGGTGAGTAGAATAAAGCGGTCTGCAATAAAAGTATTTGCAGATACACTAAGAGCTGAGTTTATCAAAATAAGGCGAAGTTCAATCGTCTTTGCCCACATTCTCATCCCCATAATAACCAGCGGAATATTTTTACTCTACTATTCTTTTTCGCCATGGGATGAAAATAGCAAGCTGATTGTCTTTTATCAGGCATTGGGCATAGGGCTGCCCCTCCTAATCGGAGTTTTTACCGCGGGCCTGATGGAACAGGAGCAAAATGCAGGAAACTATCACAATATGCTGACCATACCACAGAAGCTCACCGCCTTTCTGTCCAAATTAGTCATTTTACTTGTCCTTGGACTGCTTGCCCTGCTTTTTACCTCACTGATATTTGGAATGAGGGGCAGGATGTGGCTGTGCATCAGGGCTTCGCTTGTCATATGGCTGAGCAGCCTGCCGATTTATATATGGCAAATGATTCTTGCTTTTCGATTTGGCAAGGGCGTGTCAATTGCAGGCGGCATAATATCAGGACTGGTGAGCGCGCTCTTTATCACCAACATGGGAGTTTTTGTCTGGAAATATGTATTTATCTCATGGACCGGCAGGGTGGTGCAGACTTATTTGAAAATGACACTGGGGGACAGCGGTGCAGATACTGCGCCGGGAAATATAGGACTCTTGTATACAATATTTATGATCTTTAGTATAAGCTGCTATTTACTGTGGTCATACCACTGGGAAGGAAGCAAAGTGACGGAATAGGGGGATTTATGGCAAAAATACTGGTAGTTGACAATGACACAGCCATTCTTGATATGGTGGAAAATATATTAAACAAAGACGGACATCTGGTGACAAAGCTTGATAATCCACTGGAGCTGAAAACAGAGCAGTTAAATGATTATGATTTGATTCTGCTTGACATTATGATGCCTGGAATAGATGGCTTTGAGCTGTGTGCAAAAATCAGAAAGCTGGTTGACTGCCCCATACTGTTTCTCACAGCCAAGACGGAGGAGAACAGTCTGGTCAACGGTCTGTCGCTTGGCGCAGACGATTATATATTCAAGCCCTTTGGAGTTATGGAGCTTCGAGCGAGAATCACAGCCCATCTGAGGCGGGAGCACAGGGAACGGTCGGTGAGGCTGGCTCATGGGCGGGCATGCTTTAACCTGTCCCAGAAGCAGTTACTGATAGACAACACCGAGATTGCCCTCACAAAGGCAGAGTATCAAATCTGTGAATTTCTGGCAAAAAACAGAGGACAGGTATTTTCCAAGGAGCAGATTTTGGAAGAGGTGCTGGGCTTTGACAGCGAGAGCAACGACAGCACCATTGTCACCCATATCAAAAACATAAGAACAAAATTTGCTGATTACGATTATGCGCCTATAAAAACTGTCTGGGGGATTGGATATAAATGGGAAGAATGAGCAAAAGCACCTTAAGCAAAATTTTTATCAAATATGTACTGGTCATGCTGGGAGCTTTGTCAGCGTGGATTGCAGCCATGTGTGTGATATTCAACCTCATGATAAATACAGGCTTTGTCTATCCTGCAAATTATGCAGAGCGCAGGATTGACGAAGCCTATGAGGCGTTGCAGAATGCAGACGCTATTACAGAGGACATGATACCTCCCTTGTGTAAGTACGCGCTTTTTTCCATGGATGGAAAACTCATAGATGGCAATATGCCACAGAAATCAGTCCAGACTGCCTGGCAGGCGGTAAATCACAAAAACACGTCAGGAAACTATTTCTACAAAGTAGTTTTCAGAAGCGATGGGTATCTGGTGTTACAGTACAGCCTGACACCCAAGTACAGCTCCACAGCCTTAAATGACCGCTTCATAGGACCGCAGAATATGATGATTGTAGTGACCATCATCGGCATAATTTTAATTATTTTAGTGTCCTCAGTGCGCTTTGGCAGAAAAATCAGAGCGAAAATGACACCGCTTCTTAATTCGATAGATAAAATCAAAAATCAGGATTTGGAATATGAGGTTTCCTACTCAGGCGTAAAGGAGATTGATGACTGCATTTCATCAATAGATAATATGAAAACAGCATTAAGAGCCTCCTTGGAAAAGCAGTGGAAGCTGGAGCAGGATAAAAACAGGCAGATGTCTGCATTAGCCCATGACATAAAAACTCCCCTCACCATCGTAAGGGGAAATGCGGAGCTTCTCTCAGAAACCGATCCCACAGAGGAGCAGAGCAAAAATATCGCCTATATCACAAACAGCGCAGTGCAAATTCAGGATTATGTGCAAAAATTAATAGATGTCACCAAGTCCACAGACAGCTTCCTAGATCAGTTTGAGGAGGTTGAGACATGCACCCTGCTTGATGATATAAAGCGCAGGGCATGTGGTCTGGCAGAGGTTTATCATGTAAAAATCAACTGGAAGGAAGCATATAGCAGCCAGAAAATAAGCGTAATCTATGACCAGATCGTGAGGGCGGTCATGAATGTTGTCCAGAATGCCATGGAGCATACTGAGGCAGAAAAAGCAATAAATATCAGCATAAGAGAAGAAAAGCAGACTCTGACAATCTGTGTGGAGGACTATGGAAAGGGCTTCTCAGAGGAAGCCTTAAAGCACGGCACAGAGCAGTTTTTCATGGATGATTCCAGCAGGGGCAGTGACAGCCATTATGGGATAGGGCTTTTCTTTGCGAGGACTGTGGCGGAGAGGCATGGCGGCTGGGTGAAGCTTGCAAACTCGGATGAGACTGGTGGGGCGATAGTGGAGATTGCGCTGACTGTGTAAGAGATTGTTAGTTAGTTCTTATATATGGTACAATGAGCGTAGGCAATGAGACGTGCCAAATGTGATATACATGAGTGCGATGGGCTTGCCCATGAGCAATCATGTATATCATATTTGATAGGGCGAATGCCCGTACATCCCAAGAAACAGAAGGTTTCTTGGGATGAGCACGTAAAGATAAAAAAGGAGTACAACCCCATGGCAGAGTTAGTTCTATCCAACATAGAAAAATCCTACAATGATGAAAAGGTGTTAAACAATATTAATATTAGCATGAAAAATGGTGTGCATGGCTTAGTCGGAGCCAATGGCGCAGGCAAGACCACCTTAATGAAAATCATCTGTGACCTGCTAAAGTATGATGGTAAGGTAAGCTATAATTCGACTAGTGTAAAGCAGATGGGAGAGAAATACAGGGAAATTCTTGGATATTTACCACAGGACTTTGCATATTACCCAGACTATACGGCAGAAGAGTTTTTAATATACATATCTGTACTAAAGGGGATTCCAAAGCGTACGGCGAGAGACAAAACCACAGAACTGCTTAAGGCTGTGGATTTATACGAAGTCAGGAAGAAGCAGTTAAAAACCTATTCTGGCGGAATGATTAGACGAGTCGGGATAGCTCAGGCACTATTAAATAATCCCAAGCTTTTGATTTTGGATGAACCCACAGCGGGATTAGACCCACAGGAACGCATCAAATTTAGAAATCTGATAGGTGAGCTTGGGCAGGACAGAATTGTGTTATTATCTACACACATTGTATCTGATATCGAATACATAGCGGATGAAATCCTCATGATGTCACACGGAAGAATTGTTGCCAAAGGCTCAATTGAGTCGATTTTGGAACCGATACAGGAT
>ERZ1031798.331-NODE-331-length-13008-cov-5.299081_pt1 | contig 13008 bp, 11 predicted proteins | sample MGYA00517882_ERZ1031798 | MGnify/ENA primary metagenome ERZ1031798 (study PRJEB33719, sample SAMN04261244) | wastewater metagenome | biome: rural village; feature: human; material: feces | host: Homo sapiens | place: El Salvador | collected 2013-01-07 ...
CGAGATCTACACTCTTTCCCTACACGACGCTCTTCCGATCTGTATGGTTATACATAGATATCCTGATGTAATGAAATCTCCTTGTTCTCGTATGCAAGCATTGCCAGGTTTACACTGCCGTAGCGGTGTCCGAAGAGGTCCATTGGTGTACAGAGTACACGTCTGTTTCCATCATTTACATCCTCAAACCAGATGAGGTCGTAGAGTCCAAGCTTAGCTGGCTCTGTCTCACTTGCTGGAGTTGTAAGAGCCTTAAGCTCCTCAATATCTGTATAAATCTTGTCTGATGATACAGCAGCTACTGCCTTTGGATCATTCTTGCGGTCAGCAAGCTTTCTCATTGTAAGATAGTAAACTCCGAGAATCATATCCTGTGATGGTACGGCTACAAGTCCACCATCTGAAGGCTTAAGCAGGTTGTTAGGTGATAAGAGCATAAATCTACACTCTGCCTGTGCCTCTGCTGTAAGTGGAAGGTGGACAGCCATCTGGTCACCATCGAAGTCAGCGTTGAAGGCTGTACATACGAGTGGGTGAAGCTTGATAGCTTTTCCTTCTACAAGGATTGGCTCGAAAGCCTGAATTCCTAATCTATGGAGTGTCGGGGCACGGTTTAACATAACAGGATGCTCTTTGATAACCTCCTCTAATACGTCCCATACCTCTGGCTGAAGTCTCTCAACCATCTTCTTGGCACTCTTGATATTGTGGGCTGTTCCGTTAGCTGCAAGCTCTTTCATAACGAATGGCTTGAAAAGCTCGATAGCCATTTCTTTTGGAAGACCACACTGGTAAATCTTTAATTTTGGTTCTACACAGATAACTGAACGTCCTGAATAGTCAACTCGCTTTCCGAGAAGGTTCTGACGGAAACGTCCACCCTTACCTTTGAGCATGTCAGAAAGTGACTTGAGTGCTCTGTTTCCAGGACCTGTTACCGGACGTCCACGACGGCCGTTGTCGATAAGAGCATCAACAGCTTCCTGAAGCATACGCTTCTCGTTACGCACAATGATGTCTGGTGCGCCTAAGTCGAGAAGTCTTCTCAGACGATTGTTACGGTTAATAATTCTTCTATATAAATCATTAAGGTCAGATGTTGCAAAACGTCCACCTTCAAGCTGAACCATTGGACGAAGGTCTGGTGGGATAACAGGAATAACTGTCATAATCATCCACTCAGGCTTGTTTCCTGACTCACGGAAAGCTTCTACAACCTCTAATCTCTTGATAATACGAGCTCTCTTCTGGCCTGTAGCGGTCTCAAGCTCTGCCTGTAACTCAGCAGACTCCTTCTCCAGGTCAATTGCTGCTAAAAGCTCATGGATAGACTCAGCACCCATTCCTACACGGAAAGCGCTTCTGCCATACTGCTCGCAAGCATCCTGATACTCTGCCTCTGTCAAAATCTGCTTGTATGCAAGAGATGTCTCTCCTGGATCAAGCACGATATATGATGCAAAGTAAAGTACACGCTCAAGAACACGTGGTGATAAGTCAAGGATGAGTCCCATACGAGATGGGATACCCTTGAAATACCAGATATGAGATACAGGAGCTGCAAGCTCTATGTGTCCCATACGCTCTCTACGAACACTTGACTTTGTGATTTCTACACCACAACGGTCGCAGACAACACCCTTATAACGGATTTTCTTATACTTTCCACAGTGACATTCCCAGTCCTTTGTAGGTCCGAAAATCTTCTCGCAGAAAAGACCGTCTTTTTCAGGTTTCAGTGTTCTATAGTTAATTGTCTCAGGCTTCTTTACCTCGCCATGGGACCATTCTCTAATCTTCTCAGGAGATGCTAATCCAATCTGAATTGCATCAAACTGCATTGCCTGATTATTTTCAATAGTATTTGATTCTGGCATTACTGGCTCTCCCTTCTAATTACTCTTCATCAAGAACTTCATCATCGAAGAATTCCTCTGACTCATCAATATCCTCAGGCTCTTCCTCTTCTACATCTACAAGCTCCTCATTATCGAACTCCTGCTTTGTGAAGCCATGCTTAGCAAATGACTCGCTGTCTTCAAAAGCGTAATCCTTGTCATTTCCGATAATAGAGTTGATATCTGTATTACCATACTCGCTTGTCTCGATAAGCTCTACTTCATTTCTGTCCTCGTCTAATACTTTTACATCCAAGCCTAATGACTGAAGCTCTTTCAAAAGTACCTTAAATGACTCTGGGATACCTGGCTCAGGGATATTATCTCCCTTGATGATTGCTTCGTAAGTCTTAACACGTCCGATAACATCATCAGATTTCATTGTCAGGATTTCCTGCAATGTATATGCAGCACCGTAAGCTTCCAGTGCCCAAACTTCCATCTCTCCAAAACGCTGTCCACCGAACTGGGCTTTACCACCGAGTGGCTGCTGAGTTACTAATGAATAAGGTCCTGTTGAACGGGCATGAATCTTATCATCAACAAGGTGATGCAGCTTGAGGTAATGCATGTGTCCGATTGTAACCTTACCATCGAAGCACTCACCTGTTCTACCATCGCGAAGCTGTACCTTTCCGTCTGTTGAGATTGGAACTCCCTTCCAGAGAGATCTGTGTTCTCTGTTCTTTGAAAGATAATCCATCACATCCTCTCGGAGTGTATCTACATACTTGTCGTAGAAAATCTCAGTGTCTGCATTCCAGTATGGATGCTCTGACTGCTGGTCTGCTTCAAGCTCTGCCTTGTCAAATGGAAGATTTACATAATCATTTGCAAGTGTAAGTGTATCCTCAATATCTATCTCGTTTGCACCATCGAATACAGGTGTTGAAATATTAAATCCAAGTGCCTTGGCAGCAAGACTTAAGTGAATCTCAAGGACCTGACCGATGTTCATTCGTGAAGGCACACCAAGTGGGTTAAGGACGATATCCAGCGGACGTCCATTTGGAAGGAATGGCATATCCTCAACTGGAAGCACACGTGAAACTACACCCTTGTTACCATGACGTCCGGCCATCTTATCACCGACAGAAATCTTTCTCTTCTGGGCAATGTAGATACGGACTGACTGGTTAACACCTGGTGAAAGTTCATCGCCATTTTCTCTTGTAAATACCTTGGCATCAACAACGATACCATATGCTCCATGTGGTACCTTTAATGAAGTATCACGAACCTCTCTTGCTTTCTCACCAAAGATTGCGCGTAAGAGACGCTCCTCAGCAGTAAGCTCTGTCTCTCCCTTAGGAGTAACCTTTCCAACAAGGATATCACCGGCACGAACCTCAGCACCTACACGGATAATACCTCTCTCGTCAAGATCCTTAAGTGCGTCATCACCTACACCAGGAACATCACGAGTGATTTCCTCTGGTCCAAGCTTTGTATCACGGGCTTCTGTCTCATACTCTTCGATATGAACAGATGTATATACGTCATACTCTACAAGACGCTCTGAAAGAAGAACGGCATCCTCGTAGTTGTAACCTTCCCAGGTCATGAATCCTATAAGTGGGTTCTTACCAAGAGCTAACTCTCCCTGGCTTGTTGAAGGACCATCTGCGATAACCTCTCCTGCCTCAACATGCTGACCCTTAAATACGATAGGTCTCTGGTTATAGCAGTTTGACTGGTTTGAACGAGAGAATTTTGTAAGGATATATTCTCTCTTATTTCCGTCATCTTCTTTGATAACAATTCTATTAGACTCTGAAGAAAGAACCTCTCCAGCAGCCTTTGCAACTACACATACACCTGAGTCAACAGCAGCCTTTGCCTCGATACCTGTTCCAACCACAGGAGCTTCTGTAGTGAGAAGAGGCACTGCCTGACGCTGCATGTTAGATCCCATGAGGGCACGGGTAGGGTCATCATTCTGTAAGAATGGAATGAGGGCTGTAGCAACTGAGAACACCATCTTAGGAGATACATCCATATAGTCGAATGCTGTCTTATCATACTCCTGTGTCTCTTCTCTGTAACGACCTGATACAGAATTACGTACAAAATGTCCATCTGCATCAAGTTTCTCATTCGCCTGAGCTACATGATAATTGTCCTCTTCATCTGCTGTCATGTATACAACTTCATCTGTAACAACCGGGTTCTTAGGGTCAGTCTTATCAATCTTACGGTAAGGTGCCTCTACGAATCCGTACTCATTGATACGGGCATAGCATGCCAATGAGTTAATCAGACCGATGTTAGGTCCTTCAGGTGTCTCTACTGGGCACATACGTCCATAATGAGAGTAGTGTACATCTCGAACCTCGAATCCGGCACGGTCTCTTGAAAGACCACCAGGTCCAAGTGCTGATAAACGTCTCTTATGAGTCAGCTCACCAAGTGGGTTGTTCTGATCCATGAACTGTGAAAGCTGTGAAGAACCGAAGAACTCCTTAACAGCGGCAGTTACTGGCTTGATGTTGATAAGACTCTGTGGAGAAATTCCCTCTAAGTCCTGTGTAGTCATTCTCTCACGAACAACTCTCTCTAATCTTGAAAGACCAATACGATACTGGTTCTGTAATAACTCTCCAACGGCACGAATACGTCTGTTTCCTAAGTGGTCAATGTCGTCATCATTTCCAAGTCCCCACTCAAGATGCATATTATAGTTGATAGATGCGAAGATATCCTCTTTAGTAATATGCTTTGGAATAAGGTCTGACATATCTCTCTTGATAGCCTCGATACGCTCCTCAAGAGTCTCGTTTTCCTCCATAATTCCTGCAAGAACCGGATAGTAAACAAGCTCATGAATGCCAAGCTCCTCTGTATCAAGCTCAGGAATCCAAGACTTGATATCAACCATCATAGATGAAAGAACCTTTACATTTCTTGTCTCAGTCTGAATCCATACTGCTGGTACAGCTGCATTCTGGATATTCTGGGCAAGCTCTCTTGTAACTACTGTTCCAGCCTCTGCCATTACCTCTCCAGTTGTTGGATCAATAACATCCTCAGCAAGAACCTGTCCACTGATACGATTCTTTAAAGCTAACTTTTTATTAAACTTGTAACGTCCAACCTTAGCCAGGTCATATCTTCTTGCATCGAAGAACATAGCTGTGATAAGGCTCTCTGCGCTCTCTACTGAAAGAGGCTCGCCTGGACGAATCTTTTTATATAACTCTAATAAACCAGCCTCAAAGCTTCCCTGTGGCTCACGCTCTGTAATAGATGGATCCTTGCCGAAAGAGGCCTGAATCTTTGGCTCATCACCGAACATGTCGAGAATCTGCTGGTTTGTTCCTACTCCAAGAGCACGTAAAAGTACAGTGATAGGTACCTTACGTGTTCTATCTACTCTAACATAAAAAACGTCATTGGAATCAGTCTCATACTCCAACCATGCACCACGATTAGGAATGACAGTACATGAGTAAAGCTTCTTTCCGATTTTATCATGGGCGATTCCATAATAAATACCAGGAGAACGTACCAACTGGCTGACGATAACTCGCTCTGCACCATTGATAACGAATGTACCTGTTTCTGTCATCAGAGGCAGGTCTCCCATGAAAATCTCATGCTCATTGATTTCATCTGTCTCCTTGTTATGAAGTCTGACTTTGACTTTTAAAGGTGCTGCGTATGTCGCATCTCTCTCTTTGCACTCAGGAATTGTATACTTAACATCATCTTCGCATAATGTAAAGTCTACAAAATCAAGGCTAAGCTTTCCACTGTAGTCCTCGATTGGAGAGATATCTGCAAATGCTTCCTTCAGACCTTCGTCTAAGAACCACTGATAAGAATCCTTCTGGACCTCGATCAGGTTTGGCATCTGCAAAACCTCTTTTTGTCTTGAGTAACTCATACGCATGCTCTTGCCAGCCACGACTGGACGTATTCTGTTTTTCTCCATTGACGTTTCACCTCTCGTTTTTATTATTAATCCAGGTTTCCCTAGATGGTGTTGATTTCATTTCCACAATATCAATATCTTGTGGTTTTGTTCAACTGCACAAATCCCAATACATATTTTTAGTACTATTTAACCTCTTGACAAGGCCATTCCCTAAAAAAGAGTATGGAAATGCCTACTGCACCACAATAGTGCAACGTATACTATACAACAAATTCAATTATTATGCAAGGGAAATTTTTGAAATTGACAAAATATTTTTAGAAAAGCAGAAAAGGGATTCTCCTGCGAGAATCCCCGAATTGACAATCTGGCTAAAATTACTTAAGAGTAACCTTTGCTCCCTCTGCCTCAAGTGCTGCCTTAGCTGCATCTGCAGATGCCTTGTCAGCTGCCTCTTTGATAACCTTTGGAGCTCCATCAACTGCTTCTTTAGCTTCCTTAAGTCCAAGACCTGTAAGCTCACGAACAACTTTGATAACCTTAACCTTGTTTGGTCCTACTTCTGTAAGCTCTACGTCGAACTCTGTCTTCTCCTCAGCTGCTGCTGCGTCTCCACCTGCTGCTGCAACTACAACGCCTGCTGCTGCAGATACGCCGAACTCTTCTTCACAAGCTTTTACTAAATCATTTAACTCTAATACGCTTAACTCTTTGATAGCATCAATAAACTCTGCTGTTGTTAACTTTGCCATTTTATTTTCCTCCATTTAAAATTTAATTAGAAATATGTTTTGCTCTGTCAGACTACTCTGCGTCTGCTGGAGCCTCTTCTGCTGGTGCTTCCTCAGCTGGAGCTGCTTCTACAGCTGCATCTGCTGCACCGCCCTGCTCTGCGATCTGATTAAGAACACGAGCAAGATTTGTGATAGGTGACTGTAAGCTTCCAAGTAATTTTGAAAGAAGTTCTTCTCTGCTTGGTACAGAAGCGATTGCTTTAATACCCTCAGCATCATAGAATGTTCCCTCTACTACACCGGCTTTCATCTCAAGATTAGGAGCTGTCTTAGCGAATTTTGCCAAGATTCTTGCAGGTGCTGTTGCATCCTCTGTAGAGATTGCGAAAGCACTTGGTCCCTCAAGGACTTCTCTTAAACCTTCGAACTCAGTTCCCTCTACTGCACGGCTTACTAATGTATTCTTGTATACCTTGTAAGACACGCCAGCTTCTCTTAACTGTTTACGTAACTGAGTATCCTCAGCAACTGTAAGTCCACGATAATCAACTACAACAACTGATGCTGCGTCCTTAATTGCTCCAGAAATCTCATCTACGATAGGCTGTTTAAGTTCTACCTTTGCCATGATTCATTTACCTCCTTTTAGATTTTCGCATAAAAGACATGAGGTATATTCAAAGAAACCCTCCTGCCTGTCGACAGAAGGGTACAAGTCAATCTCAAGATGTAAATACATCTTTTAATCCCCTCGGTAGGTATCTAGTTACGGCTTCTCTTGCGAGTGCCACCTACTGTCTTCGGCAATATGCTTTGCTATTATATCAAACTAATTTACGGATGTCAATTACTTTCCGCAAAACTTTTGCTTGGCGTTTGATAGGTCTAAATAATTAGTTTCTTACTGTGTAATCTTAACTACGTTTAACTTAACGCCAGGTCCCATTGTAGATGTAAGAGTTGCACTCTTAATATACTGACCCTTTAAGCTAGCAGGTTTTGCTTTATTAATTGCACCCATAAGAGACTGGAAGTTGTCGTTTAACTGCTCGTCTGTGAAAGATGCTTTTCCAACTGGCACATGGATAATGTTTGTCTTGTCCAATCTGTACTCAATCTTACCTGCTTTGATGTCGTTAACTGCCTTAGTAACATCCATTGTAACTGTTCCAGCTTTTGGGTTTGGCATTAAGCCCTTTGGTCCAAGGACACGTCCTAAACGACCAACAACACCCATCATGTCAGGTGTAGCAACAACAACGTCGAAGTCTAACCATCCTTCGTTCTGGATCTTAGGAATTAATTCCTCTCCTCCAACGAAGTCAGCTCCTGCTGCCTGTGCCTCGTCTAACTTAGTTCCCTTAGCGAAAACTAAAACCTTAACAGTTTTTCCTGTTCCGTGTGGTAATACAACTGCACCACGGATCTGCTGCTCTGCATGACGTCCATCACAACCAGTTCTAAGATGAAGCTCGATTGTCTCGTCAAATTTAGCTGTAGCATTCTTCTTTACGATTGAGATTGCATCTGCAACATCGTATAAGTTAGCTTTATCGAATGCTTTTACAGCGTCCTGATATTTCTTTCCTCTTTTCATGAAAAAATAACCTCCTGGTGGTATTATCGGGAGAGGGCCCTCCCACTTTGTTTCTTTGTTCTTATTTGGGGCTCGGTTGCATAAATTTGCAACTTTTTTAAGGGGATGTTCTCATCGCTAAGTTCAAGCTTCGCCATCGGCTCGCTTTCACTAATCTCTGAGAACGGCCTCACACTAAACTCAGCCTTCGCATTGCATGCTCGGTTTCGTTAAGTGTTTCCGGCCTAGTCGACCACCTCAACACCCATTGATCTTGCTGTACCAGCGATCATGCTCATAGCAGACTCAAGTGAAGCTGCATTTAAGTCTGGCATCTTGAGTTCAGCGATTTCCTGAACCTGAGCCTTTGTAATCTTTGCAACCTTAGTCTTGTTAGGAACTCCTGAACCAGACTTGATGTTACAAGCTTTCTTAATTAATACTGGAGCAGGTGGTGTCTTAGTTACGAAGCTAAAACTTCTATCTGCATATACAGTAATAACTACAGGGATAATTAAGTCGCCCTGATCGGCTGTCTTTGCATTAAACTGCTTTGTGAACTCTACGATGTTTACACCGTGCTGTCCAAGTGCAGGTCCAACTGGAGGAGCTGGAGTTGCCTTTCCAGCAGGAATCTGCAATTTAATGTATCCTTCTACTTTCTTTGCCATTTGGAATTGCCTCCTTAATTTGTTTTCTTAACATCTGCGAAACTTACTTCTACCGGTGTCTCGCGACCGAACAGTTCTACATTGATTGTAACTGTCTGCTTGTTGTAGTTGATTGATGTGATTACACCAGCAGTATCCTTCCAGACACCACCGATTACGACAATCATATCACCTTCTTCGAAGTCAACCACAATGTTCTCTGCCTTAATACCTAAAGGTCTCATCTCGGCTTCTGTGAGTGGTACCGGCTTGCTTCCTGGTCCAACGAAACCAGTTACGCCTCTGGTATTTCTTACAACGTACCATGTGTCGTCATTCATAATCATATGAATAAGCACATAGCCCGGAAACATTTTCTTGGAAACCTGCTTACGAACACCGTTCTTCATCTCAGTAACGTCCTCCATAGGAACACGTACCTCTAAGATTTGGTCTTCAAGATGTCTGTTTTCAATTGTTTTGTCAATGTTTGCTTTGACCTTGTTTTCATAACCTGAATAGGTATGAACTACATACCAGTTTGCCTCTGCCATAAATCAATCTGCCTCCGTTAAAAACTTAAACCAATTAGGAAATTTACGCCGTACTGGATAACCCAGTCCAAAAGCGCAATAATAAGACCAGTAACTACTGAAACAGCTACTACCGCAATAGTTTGTCTTTTAATAGACTGCCTATCTGGCCAGATTATCTTCTGAAACTCAGTTTTCAAACCTGTGAACCAGCTAGTCTTTGGAGTTTTTTCGACTTTTTCATTTTGTCCCATTAATAATACTCCTTCACTCGTTCCTGGACTATTTTGTTTCCTTGTGCATTGTATGAGTTCTGCAGAATCTACAATACTTCTTGGTTTCCATTCTGTCCGGATGAGTCTTCTTGTCCTTTGTCATGTTGTAGTTACGACGCTGACATTCTGTGCATGCTAATGTAATTTTTGTACGCACGACTTCCACCTCCGTTTTAAATTCTTTGTTGTTTCTTTTGCTCTTAAAAAAGGGCATAAAAAAAAGACCTATTTCCAAGCCTAACTACTATATCATGGCTGTCTGTCTTCGTCAATACCTTTTTTAAATAATTTGTTTTGCTCAGATATAATAACACTTATTTTTTCACTATGCAAGAATATTTTTGCTTTAACTATATTGTATTTGACCATAAATGACGATATAATAAATGCGTATAAATGGATTTAATTTACCCTGATGCTTGCACAAGCATATTTCATGGATGAAAGGAGGGGATTCTGGTGGCTAGAATTGACAGCGTGTACGATTATTATATGAGTACATACGCCAACAAGGAAGTCTCGCGTTATGACGCTCACAAGAAAAGTGAGCTTCGCAGAGTATACAACAGCATAGTAAAAGCAAACAAGGAGTCTCCTCTGTACAAGATTTCCAATATGGAAGAGGCCAAGAAATTTGCTATAGATATAAAAGAGGGCACCAAGTCAATCCAGAATGTTGTAGCAGCCTTATCAGACAGCTACGGAGGTTTTGAGGATTCTTTCCAGAAAAAGGTAGCTGTGTCTTCTGAGGAGGACAGTGTCGCAGTTAAATATGTAGGCAATGGTAAAGAGGATAACTCCACTGACACGTTTTCAATTGATGTACAAAAGATTGCCCAGCCACAGGTTAACACCGGCAATTATCTGAAGGATGATGTACTTTCTTTTAAGCCGGGAAGCTATTCCTTTGATCTGGCGACCCCATCTACTACATATGAGTTTATATATACAGTAAATGATGGCGATACCAATAAGGACGTGCTCACAAGACTTTCAAACCTGATTGCCAGTGCCAATCTGGGTATTACAGCCGAGGTACTGGAGCGTGACGATAATTTTTCTGCCTTGTCGCTCACATCCAGACAGACAGGATTGAGTGCAGAGGAAGCATACTTATTTAATATAAACCCTGATGCGACGAATGATTCCATCGTTGCCATGAGTCAGCTTGGGATAGATAAGATAACACAGGAAGCCAGTAACTCATCATTTACCCTAAATGGTGCCATGCGGTCGTCGCTTTCCAACACCTTTACTATCAACAATACCTTTGAGCTGACCCTGAAGCAGCCTACAGATGGTTGCCCAGCTACAATTGGATTTAAGACAAACTCAGAAGCCGTGGCCGACAATATACAGACCCTGCTGGATGCCTTTAACGGAGTTATAAAAACTGCAGAGAATTATGCTGACACCGGCGCCAGTGCAGGTAATAAGCTCTTTAATGATGTAGGTTCGGTTTCGAAATCAAGGCAGGCAAGTCTTGCTTACATTGGACTGATGGTTGCAGATGATGGACAGATATCCATCAATAAGGATATTCTGGCAGCCGCCGTCCAGCCCGACAGAGCAGGAGAAACCTACCAGACACTGACTGATTTCAAAGATGCCCTGGGCGAAAGAGCCGGAAATGTGGCGATTAACCCTATGAGCTATGTCAACAAGATTGTTGTGGCATACAAGAATCCGGGGCATAATTTTAATACACCATACATATCATCTATCTATGCAGGAATGATGCTGGATAAGATTGTATAAAAGCAGCTTAGCACATGTTATATGCCAGGCTGCTTTTTTTCTACAGAAGCGGCTGCAAGTCACCAACCATGTTTTTTTCAAGCTCACGCAGCCTGTCGGCAATCTTCCGGCTCTTCTCATCTGCCGCCTTGTATTCATTCATATAAGAGCTTAAAGACTGGATTCCCATGTTGCAGCCCTTAGTTAAAAGCTTTGCAGCCTCCGAGGTATCATCCTCATTCATGCCCATCTTAATTGCAGACTGCATCATGGAGGATGCTCGCGCCATAAGATTTGGTGCCTTATCCGGCTCCCCTGCTGTCATCAGTATCTCCCTGCACTCACTCTCAAGCTTGATGTGCGGCTCATAATATTTGTTGATAAGCTCTATCATCTGCTTGTCTGTAACCTGTGTCTTGATTCTCTCCATGCTCTCAATTGCCATCTTGCAGCCACTGCTGCACTCCTGCAAAAGTGCGATTGTGTCATGGTGCATAGTATTGCTTTTTCTAAGTTCCTGTGAATTGCTGATTGCCATGATACCCTCCTAGTTTCCTTTACTGCTGAGAGGATTGCTCCTCTTCTCAAAAAATATGTTATTGTCCGGTGCCGCCTTGTTGTAGTCACTGTATGCACTTCTCTGCCTGATTTCCATGACTTCCTCGTCAGACATGGAATTAGTGGCTGTGACATCATCCATTTCCTTTAGGATATTTCCGCCGGCCATAGGTGAGCCAAACACTCCTGGAACCGGTGGCATAGCCGGCATAACAGGATGGCAGACTTCGCTCTGTTTTTCTTTTTCTTTTTCGTTTTCAGACATAAAAATACCTCCTGTGTGGTGTTAATTACACTGGAGGTAGTATGTGGGATTTTATTATTTTTATGTACTAAATTATTGTGCAAATGTTGGTATCTTGTAGCCTGAAGATTCCATTTTCTCGATGAATTCGGCTTCTGTTATGCCAAGCTTCTCAGCTCCGCGAGGTAATCCATAATCGCCATCTTGGACACTTTTGAAGATCTCCATTTCCATTCCTTCCATACGACCACGCAATAGCCCCTCTGTAACTCCAGTTTTCTTTGCTTCCTCACGCTCCAGCTCTATCTGTCTCTCAAATGTAAAATCCAAATTCGTCACCTTGGCAACCTCCTTTCGCCGATTAACTAAAAACGCTCTCAGTACATTCTCATCTATGCATCTATTGATTGCATGCTCTATCGCATCTGCCAATCCCATACCTTCGTCATCATAATAGGTTCTAACATAATCTATAAAAATCATATAGTCTTTAAGAAAACCACACTTTCCAAGCAGTTCCGCATTGTTCCCTTTATTGATATTATACACAATACACTTAAGTTCTAACTGCGGATCATCAGTTTCTTTTTCAAAGCAGTCCGACAGCTTATACTCATATCTTTCCGGTTGATTTTCTTTGCCACTATAGAACACGATAAATTTTGGTGTCGGAATCTTAACCAGTGTGTGACCAAATAAATTCAGCCTCTGCTGCTTGATTCTTTTCTCCAGATGATTTGCCACATACATAAGACTCCTCAGCGGCATATTGGGACAAACTGTCGATTGATGCTCATAAATATTAAGGCTTGAATCAATCACAAATGAGGCATCATTTCTGACTGTCAACGATATTCCCTTTTCCAGGGTACATATCTCCACATCATCCGGATTGGTGTAATCCGAATCATTCAGTGCATTATACA
>ERZ1031798.338-NODE-338-length-12911-cov-7.893979_pt1 | contig 12911 bp, 9 predicted proteins | sample MGYA00517882_ERZ1031798 | MGnify/ENA primary metagenome ERZ1031798 (study PRJEB33719, sample SAMN04261244) | wastewater metagenome | biome: rural village; feature: human; material: feces | host: Homo sapiens | place: El Salvador | collected 2013-01-07 ...
CAAGAACGTACAACGAGTTTTTAGTTATTTATATTGGGAGTTTTGACACGCCCTCCCCTGAGAAATGCGCATCAACAGACTAAGAGTTGCGTTACCCAACATTTCGTTTTAGAATGTTACCGCGTACTGGTAACACTATTACATGTACGCGGTAACGACATTACCAGTATGCGGTAACAGCTTTACCAGTACGCGGTAATCACCCAAAGGGGGTGCACTTGTCTCCGCTCGGCTTTGCCGCTTGCCAGAGCAAGAAGTGCACCAACAAAGCAAGCGATGCACCAACAAAACAATTGGTGCACTTGAGACAAGTGCACCCCCTAAGAGGTATCCCAGCAAAAAAATCCTCGCAAAATGCTTGCTCGTTTCACAATTAATGCGTATCTTTACCTCGCGAAATAGAAATCCGCACGCAGAACGTGTTTTGTGCGGACACAGACATTATTACCCTTATATACTGCTCGCGCGAGCGTAAGTATAACTCGGTTCTCTTCGGTGTTAAGACGAAAGGAAGTGTTGTTGTATTTACGCGATTTTTGTTTTATTACGTTTCTACTCACACCGCTCCCAACCGCCTCTTCTCCACGCACGCTGACGCCCATGAAGCAAGCAAAAGCAACACACATGCTGAAGCATGCAAAAGCGCATGGAAACATGAAGCACGTAAAGCAAGTTAAAGCGATGCACGTGCTGACGCCCGCAAGGCACGCTGGCGCCCGTCGGAGCACACGACGCCGAACCCATACCTCTCAAAGAATCTAAAGACCACAAACTTTTTAAATACTATACCTATGGAACTTAAACAAGCTACTGCCGGAACAATGGAGTCCGGCGACATCATGATTCAGATTGCCCCTTGCGAGAAAGAGGGACTGAACATCGATTTGCAGAGTTCGGTTGCCTACCAGTTCGGCGACCAGATACGCAAGGTGATAGCTGAGACGCTCGAAGGACTCGGTATCACCCGTGCCGAGGTGCACGCCACTGACAAGGGCGCGCTCGACTGCACTATCCGCGCACGCGTCACTGCGGCTGCCGTTAGAGCTACGGGCAAGGACGTGTGGAAAGACTAACCCCAAAAAACTTTTTGACCTATGAAACGACTAAGAAGAACTATGATGTTCGTGCCGGGAAACAACCCCGGTATGATGCAGGATGCATATATATATCATCCCGACTCAATAATGCTCGACCTTGAGGACTCTGTTACAATGGCAGAGAAAGACGCGGCACGCCTGCTCGTCTACAACGCATTGAAGACCATCGACTATGGCACGACGGAAATGGTGGTGCGCATCAACCCTCTGAACACTCCGTACGGCAAGAAGGATATCGAGGCTGTCGTTAAGGCTGGCGTCGACGTCATCCGTATGCCTAAGACCGAGACCGCCGAGGAGGTGATCGAGGTGGAGCGCGAGATAGAGAAGGTGGAGCAGGAGCTGGGCTGCGTGGGTCGCACGCAGATAATGGCTGCGCTCGAGAGCACGCTCGGCGTGGTGAACGCCTACGCCATCGCTACCGCTTCTAAGCGCATGATGGGCATAGCGCTCGGCGCGGAGGACTACTGCGCCAACCTGAAGACGCAGCGCTCGCCCGAGGGCATGGAGCTGCTCATGGCACGCCAGACCATCGTGGTGGCAGCACGCGCTGCAGGCATCGACGCGCTCGACACCGTATACTCTAACCTCAACGATATGGAGACATTCCGCAAGGAGGTGGAGCTGATTCATCAGTTGGGCTTCGACGGAAAGTCGATCATCAACCCGCGCCAGATCGAAATCATCAACGAGGTGTTCACGCCGACTCAGAAGGCTATCGACAAGGCGCTCGCCGTTATCGCTGCCATCAAGGAGGCTGAGAAGAAGGGTTCGGGCGTTATCGCCGTGAACGGTAAAATGGTTGACCGACCAGTGGTGATACGCGCACAGCGCGTCATCGACTTGGCACTGGCTTCGGGCGTAATTAAACAGGAGGACATAGCATGAGCACACTGAACGAAAGACATACCCTCGCCGAGCAGGTGGCTCAGGCTATGGGAAAGAGCGTATATAATAATGTAGAGGCACACAAGGACATCACGCCGCGCCTCGAACTGCAGCAGAAAAGCCCCAAACTCATGACGCTCGAGGAGGCTATACGCCACTCGGGACTGAAGGACGGCATGACAATATCGTTCCACCACCACTTCCGCGGTGGAGACAAGGTGGTGAACATGGTTGTGGCTAAGCTCGCAGAGATGGGATTCAAGAATCTGCACCTCGCAGCTTCGAGCTTGCAGGACGTGCACGAACCGCTCATCGAGCACATTCGCAACGGCGTAATCACAGAGATTTCCACATCTGGTCTGCGCGGCGAACTGGCTAAGGAGATTTCGCACGGACTGATGGAGAAGCCGGTGGTGTTCCGCTCGCACGGCGGACGCGGCGAGGCTATCGCCTCGGGCGAGTTGCACATCGACGTGGCGTTCCTCGGCGCTTCTTCTTCAGACCCGCTCGGCAACGCCTGCGGCTACTCGCGCTCGGAGAACGCCAAGAGCATCTGCGGTTCGCTCGGTTACGCGCTGCCCGACGCTCACTACGCCGACAAGGTGGTGATCCTCACCGACGACCTCGTGCCTTATCCTAACACTCCGAACTCTATCTCGGAGCACGACGTAGACTACGTGGTGGAGGTAGAATCGGTAGGCGACTCATCGAAGATTGCTTCGGGAGCCATCCGCGACACCAAGAACCCGCGCGACATTCTGCTCGCTCAGCAGGCTGCGAAGGTGATCGTGAACAGCGGCTACTTCAAGAACGGCTTCTCGATACAGACCGGTTCGGGCGGCGCTTCGCTCGCTGCCGTGAAGTATATACGTCAGAGCATGATAGACCAGGACATCAAGGCCTCGTTCGCCCTCGGCGGCATCACCGCTCACATGGTGAAGATGCACGAGGAAGGACTCATCGAGCGCCTCATCGACGTGCAGTCGTTCGACAAGGTGGCTGCCGAGTCGCTCAAGAACGACCCGAAGCACAAGGAGGTGTCGGCTTGCGAATACGCAAGTATGCACGAGCAGGGCGCGGCTACGCACTATCTCGACATCGTGATACTCTCGGCACTTGAGGTGGACGTCAACTTCAACGTGAACGTGCTCGTAGGTAGCGACGGCATCATACGCGGCGCTATCGGCGGACACCCCGACACAGCAGAAGACTCGGCTCTCTCTATCATCGTCTGCCCGCTGCTCCGCGGCAGAATACCATGCGTCGTTAACGAGGTTACTACGCTCATCACTCCGGGTCGCACCGTAGACGTGGTCGTAACCGAATACGGCATCGCTGTAAACCCGGCTCGACCGGAGATAGCAGAGCGTCTGAAGGCTGCCGGCTTGAAGCTCGTCACACTCGAGGAGCTCCGCGACCGCGCACTCTCTGTAATCGGCAACCCCGCACCGCTGCCATTCGGCGACAAGGTGGTAGGCGTCGTGATGAACCGCGACGGCTCGGTAATGGATGTTATCAAGAACATCGTTGAATAAGTTTTGAATTTTGAGTTTTGAATTTTGAGTTGTCGGCTACGCCGATGTTGAATTATTCAATGTGGAATTCACAATTCAAAAATTCAAAACTCAAAATGCGCGAAGCGCACAATTCAAAACTCAAAACTCAAAATTCAAAATTCAAAGAATGATTACGCTCAACGAACTTCTGGCGAGCCGCGACGCACGCCATGCCACACAGCAGAAGCTGCTGGCTGAACACTCGGGAAAGACACTGGTGTGCCTTACTGTCGTCATGCCAGGAAGCGTAAAGCGTAATCAGCAGTCGCTCACGGCAGCACACGCCGCTGTAGAAGCCATGCGCAAAGCTTTCGGTCAAGAGCAGCTCCTCGAGCTCGACCTCGAAACCGGCTACGAAGCCTACCTCATCACCCCGATGCCGCTCCTCGAAGCCAAGCGCATAGCCGTCAACATCGAAGACACCCACCCACTCGGACGCCTCTTCGACATCGACATCATCAACGCCGACGGCGTGCCCGTCTCAAGAGACGCCATCGGCGAAAAGCCACGACGCTGTCTCGTCTGCGACCACGAAGCACGCTACTGCATGAGGATGCGCTGGCACACACAAGAAGAGATATGGGCGAAAATCAACGAAATGGTGGACAGCTACGTCGAAGCCCACAAATCTTAATACTCAAACCTATGGAGATACAGACCCTCAACCCCGCAACACCCCGTCAGCGCCAACGCATAGAAGCGTTCCTCAAACGCAACGCACTGCGCATCGACGACATGAACTACTACGCCGCAGTGCTCGACGACGACGGCGAGATGATAGCCGGTGGCGGATTGAAGGACGACATAATAAAGTGCGTTGCAGTGGACGATGCGCACAAAGGCGAAGCTATAGCCAACACGCTCGTCTCGCACCTCATATCGCACGCCAACCAGGAGGGCTACGGCTGCATCAAGCTGTTCACAAAGCCCGAGAACCGTCAACTCTTCGAGAGTCTCTCCTTCCGCCTGCTCGCCGAAGCACCCGAAGCAATACTCATGGAGACCGGCATCGGAGGAATCAGCAATACGGTCGAGGCTCTGAAAAAGATAAAAGAGGAATCAGAAAAGTATAAAGAATACAATAAGGAGTGTAAAGAGGATAGTAAGGAATGTAAAGAGGTAGTAAAAACAAATCTCAACACCACAACACCTCAACATCTCAACACCACATATCTCAACACCACAACACCTCAACACCTCAACACCACACCGCCTCGTGGAGGCGTTGTGGTAATGAACTGCAACCCCTTCACCCTCGGCCACCGCTACCTCATAGAGCAAGCCGCCAAGCAAGTGGAACGGTTGTACGTAATGGTAGTAAGAGAAGACTGCTCGCTCTTCGCCTACACAGAGCGCAAAGCGATGGTAGAGCAAGGCGTTGCAGACATAGAGAACGTCAACGTAATCGACGGCAGCGACTATGCAATCAGTCGCGCGACGTTCCCTACCTACTTTCTGAAGCGACTCGACGACGCTGCCGACACGCAGATGCTGCTCGACCTCGATCTGTTCCGCCGCCACATCGCGCCAGCTCTCGGCGCAACCGTGCGTTTCGTAGGCACAGAGCCTACCGACCAGCTCACACGACGCTACAACCAACTGATGCACGAAACGCTCAAAGACGTTCGCGAGATAGATCGACTGGAGAAAGACGGCAACGCAGTAAGCGCATCGCGCGTCCGCAAGGCAATGGAAGAAGGCGACATGAACACAATAAGACAGCTCGTGCCGCCCACCACCCTACCTTATATAATAGCACACCTCGCTACACAAGCGCTGCAGGCTGAGCTCGACACCACGCCGAAGCCCGGTCTTGTAGACAAAGACAATAACGGAGCGCACCGCGACATGGATCATGCGCTGATGCAGCTAAGCATCAACACACTCCACCCCTACTTCGTGCGCCTCGCACTCCTCGGTTTCGCCGACACTCTCCCGTCTCACACATCCATAAGAGACGCCGGAATAGAAGCCGAAAAGGCTATGCTCGCAGCCACAAACGGCGTAAACACGCATAAAGGCGCCCTCTTCTCAATGGGCTTAGCCGTAGTAGCAGCAGCCTATGAGGAGAAAAAAGCAGCAGCTAACAAGGAAGTAAGAGGAAAGGAAAAAGAAAAAAAAAAAGAAAAAGAAAAAGAAGAAAGAGGAAAAGAAAGAGAAAAAGGAAAAAGAGAAGATAGCCTGGTCTCTATAGAAAACCTAACCCCCATAGAAAGCCAAGCATCCCCTCTATCCTCACTCCAGCTCACAATAAAGGCTCTCGCAGCCAGCTTCCCCGATACCAGCGGCACGCACGGCAGCAAGGCAAAGCAGCTCTCCAACGGCACAACAACCATAAAAGGAGCGCTCGACAACGCCCGCGAAGGCTACGAAAAACTGTTCGCCGAATGGCTGCCGTTCTACAACGAACGCAGAAAGAGCCACGATGCGCACGCTCTGCACAAAACCTTGCTGCGCATCATGTGCGACCTCGACGACACCAACGTAATCTATCGCACCAACGTCGCCACGGCAGAAGAAGTGAAGCAGGAAGCAAGAGCTTTGCTCGCCAGCTTCGAAGAGGCATACGCCGCTCAAGACAAAGAGAAGTGCGAATCAGCCATAGAAGAGAAGTGCGCATCAGCCGAACTTCTCGCTCTCAAAGATATGGACCGCCGCTACACCGAGCGGAACATTTCGCCAGGAGGCGCAGCAGACATGCTATCGCTCACCGTGTTCATCGGAAGCATACAGACATACTAACAACAAAGAAGAAGATAAAAGAATACAGACATCCTACGACAAAGGATAGAAGTACACAAACATACTAACAACAAAAGAATATTAATAATTAAACAAACTAATAACTTAAAACCTTGGCATTATGGTAGAACTTATTAATCACGGAGTCTATCTCCTCAACGGTACCGAAGTTTGCGACAAGTACGAAGGCATGACACCCGACGAAGCTCGCGAGAACACTATCACCTACGGCATACTCCGCTCTCACGACGTGGACGGCTCGAAGGGAAAGAAGATGCGCATCCGCTTCGACGCAATGATGTCACACGACATCACATACGTCGGAATCATTCAGACAGCACGTGCAAGCGGTCTGCAAGAGTTCCCGTTGCCTTACGCTATGACAAACTGCCACAACTCGCTCTGCGCAGTAGGCGGCACTATCAATGAGGACGACCACGTATTCGGTCTGTCAGCAGCTAAGAAGTACGGCGGCATCTACGTTCCTGCCAACCAGGCTGTCATCCACCAGTATGCTCGCGAGATGATGGTGAAGTGCGGCAACATGATTCTCGGTTCAGACTCTCACACACGCTACGGCTCGCTCGGTAACATGGGCGTTGGCGAAGGCGGCGGCGAGCTCGTGAAGCAGTTGCTCAAGAACACATGGGACATCAACGCACCGGAAGTGGTGCTCGTATGGCTCGAGGGCAAGCCCAAGAAGGGCGTAGGTCCGCACGACGTGGCTATCTCTCTCGTTAAGGCTACATTCGAGAGCGGCGTTGTGAAGAACAAGGTGCTCGAGTTCGCAGGTCCTGGCGTTAAGGAGTTGCCTATCGACTTCCGTAACGGCATCGACATCATGACTACCGAGACCACTTGCTTGAGCTCTATCTGGGTTACAGACGAAGAGGTGAAGCACCATTACGACATACACGAGCGTCCGCAGGACTTCAAGGAACTGAAGCCGGGCGACGTAGCTTACTACGATATGATGATTCGCATCGACCTCTCTTCTCAGGAGGCGATGATCGCTCTGCCGTTCCACCCGTCGAACGCAGTTACTATCCACGAGCTTCAGGCCGACCCGGTGGGCATCCTCACACGCATCGAGGAAGACGCCAAGAAGCGTTTCGGCGACAAGGTGGACGTACATCTTGTTGACAAGGTCGTAGACGGCAAGGTATACGCCGACCAGGGTATCATCGCAGGCTGCTCGGGCGGTACATACGACAACCTCGCAGAGGCTGGCGCTATCCTTAAGGGCAAGAGCATCGGCAACGACTACTTCACAGCTTCGGCTTATCCGCAGTCGACACCGGTATCAATGGCTGTAACACGCGAAGGCATCACAGCCGACCTCATCGAGGCGGGCGTTGTGATGAAGCCGGCATTCTGCGGTCCGTGCTTCGGCGCAGGCGACGTTCCGTCTAACAACGGTCTGTCTATCCGCCACACCACACGCAACTTCCCCAACCGCGAGGGTTCTAAGCCTGGTCAGGGTCAGCTCTCTCTCGTTGCGCTTATGGACGCACGCTCTATCGCTGCTACAGCAGCCAACGGCGGCGTGATTACGGCTGCGACAGACGTAGAGTACGAGAACACTCACAAGCCATACGCTTACGACGACAAGATATACAAGTGCCGCGTATACAACGGCTACGGCAGACCGCGTCCTGAGACAGAGCTTCGCTACGGTCCGAACATCAAGGACTGGCCTACAATGTATCCAATGCAGAAGAACATGTTGCTCGAGTTGGCAGCTGTTATCCACGACCCGGTTACAACTACCGACGAGCTTATCCCGTCTGGCGAGACAAGTTCTTACCGTTCTAACCCGTTGAAGCTTTCTGAGTTCGCCCTCTCTCGCCGCGTGCCTGAGTACGTTGGTCTGAGCAAGGAGATTCAGAAGCAGGACCTCGCACGCCGTGCAGGTGAGGTGAGCGCAAACATCGCAGAGGCTCTCGCAAAGGTGGGCGCAAAGGCAGAGGAGACATCGTTCGGCTCATGCGTATTCGCCAACCGTCCTGGCGACGGCTCGGCTCGCGAGCAGGCTGCTTCTTGCCAGAAGGTGCTCGGCGGCGACGCTAACGTTTGCTACGAGTACGCTACAAAGCGCTACCGTTCTAACTGTATCAACTGGGGTATCGTGCCGTTCACCATCGCCAAGGACGTTGAGTTCAACTTCGAGCCGGGCGACAAGCTCTTCGTGCCGGGCATCCGCGAGGCTATCCTCGCTGGCAAGGAGGAGATCGACGCGCAGGTTATCGCTCGCGACGGCGTTAAGCCTATACACCTCTTCTTCCAGAACCTCACCGCCGACGAGCGTCAGATTCTGGCAGACGGCTGCTTGATGAACTATTATAAGAACAAGCTCTAAATGTTGAATTTTGAGTTTTGAGTTTTGAATTGTGCGCTTCGCGCATTTTGAGTTGTTGAGTTGTGAATTTCAAATTCAACATTGAACAACTCCTCATAGGCGTAACCGACAATTCAAAATTCAAAACTCAAAATTGCCAACGGCAACAATTCAAAACTCAAAATTCAAAACTCAAAATTCTTAAATCCAAATAACTATGACCGAAAAAATTCAGATGACCACTCCACTCGTAGAGATGGATGGCGACGAGATGACCCGTATTTTGTGGCAGATGATCAAGGATGAGCTTATCCTTCCGTTCGTTGACCTCAAGACAGAGTATTACGACCTGGGACTCGTTAAGCGCGACGAGACCGGCGACCAGATAACAAAGGACGCAGCCGAGGCTACAAAGCGTCTGGGCGTAGCCGTTAAGTGTGCTACCATCACACCTAACCACCAGCGCATGGACGAGTACAAGCTCCATCAGATGTGGAAGAGCCCGAACGGCACTATCCGCTCTATCCTCGACGGCACCGTATTCCGCACACCTATCACTATCCCGAGCATCCATCCTGCAGTGAAGAACTGGGAGAAGCCTATCACCATCGCTCGTCACGCTTACGGCGACGTTTACAAGAGCGTTGAGATCCGTGCCGACGAGCCGGGCGTAGCTAAGCTCGTCTTCGACGGCGAGAGCGGCAAGCATGAGGAGGTTGTGGTTCACACATTCAAGGGCGCCGGCGTGCTCCAGGCAATGCACAACACCGACAAGTCGATTCGTTCGTTCGCACACTCTTGCTTCAAGTTCGCGCTCGACACCAATCAGAGCCTCTGGTTCTCTACAAAGGACACCATCTCGAAGAAGTACGACGCACAGTTCAAGATTATCTTCTACGAGGTATTCGAGGAGTACAAGGAGGAGTTCGAGAAGCGCGGCTTAGAGTTCTTCTACACTCTCATCGACGACGCTGTAGCACGCGTTATCCGCTCTAAGGGCGGCTTCATCTGGGCTTGCAAGAACTACGACGGCGACGTTATGTCCGACATGGTTTCTACCGCATTCGGCTCGTTGGCAATGATGACTTCCGTGCTCGTTTCGCCGGACGGCAAGTACGAGTACGAGGCTGCTCACGGCACCGTTACACGCCACTACTACAAGTATCTGAAGGGCGAAGAGACATCTACCAACCCGATGGCTACTATCTTCGCTTGGAGCGGTGCTCTGCGCAAGCGCGGCGAGATGGACAACCTGCCCGAACTCGTACGCTACGCTGAAGCTCTCGAGGCTGCTTGCTTCGACACTCTCAACGAGGGTATCGTAACGAAGGACCTCGCTGGTCTTATGGAAGGCGTTACTCCGCAGACAAAGAACTCTGCAGGCTTCATCGCTGCCATCCGCGAGCGCTTGGAGAAGAAGCTGGCTTAATTCGTACTGAACAAGCAGGTTGAACCTGCTTTTAACAATAATGTTTTACTTCGGATTAACCGGACTTAAAATATTACACTAAACAACGGATCAACCGGGTTTAGAATATTATACAGAACAACGGATTAACCGGATTGAACGGATTTTCTTCATTGAGTAAAGAATCCGCTTAATCCGATTAATCCGTTGTTCGTTTCTACACACCGAGTCTGTGCTTTGCTCACTACAAATACTACAGTTTGTACGTTAAAGACTATTGCTATTCGATAAAACAGACTGCAATAGTCTTTTATATTTTCGCAGTAAAACCTCACGAAAAGTCATCGTCACCCGAACGGAATCCGATCGGGCGGCGGACGGAATCCAATCGGACGGCGAACGGAATCCGATCGGACGGCGAACGGAATCTGATCGGACGGCGAACGGAATCTGATCGGACGGCGAACGGAATCCAATCGGACGGCGGACGGAAACGGTGAGAAAAGCTTACCGGACAAGCAATAGTTAAAAGCCAACATTTCGTTGATATTTGTTTGCTGTTTCGCCAATTCTTTGTACATTTGCCACGAGTCACGCTGTTAGACTAACAGAACGTGGCATAACCAATTAAAAAACCACCGTAATGAAACACAGGTTAATCGCACTGGGTCTGCTGGCATCTGCCGTAGGACTCGCACAAGCACAAAGCACCCGTCAGTTGTATCTTGTGAAAGGCAAGAAAGTTGTAGCTACATTCCCCGCTTCGGACGTCGACTTCATCACGTTCGACGGCACACAGCAGTTCTACCTGCCTATCACGCTGAAGCAGGACAAGGGCACAACCATCGTGATGTACAACTCGAGCGACGACTGGGACAAGGACCCGGCGGAGCGAAAGTTCGACCAGCTTGCCGGACAGCCTGTGAAATTCGTGTGGTATAGCGACTACGGATTCGACGGCACGCTGAAGATTACGTCTGCAAGCGGCGACGACGTGCCCTACGAGTACGTCACCGACGACGAGGACTTCGGCACGTGCTGGCTCTGCATCATGCCGGCGGAGCCGATAACCATAGAGACCGTGGGCAAGGAGAAGACTACGTTCGCAGGTCGCGCCTTCGTGGGCGACTATAAGGGCTTCCCAATCGCGGTGGGCGACAACGGCGTGCTACAGAGCGCAGAGCCTACGCTCAGCCTCAACCTCGCAGCCAACTCGTCGTTCCACGCAACGGTGAGCGGAGAGAAGACTTTCGGCGGATGCTACACGTTCGACGACGCCACAAACCGATTCTCTTACGACGACGCGTACAGCGCTGACGTGTGGGGACGCCGCACGTACGGCGTCTCGGGCAAGTGGTTTGAGGGCGGCGACGCACTCGTAGTGGTGAACGACCTTAACAACGACAAGCCCGACTACAACCGCTACTACTTCGCAAGCACAGCCGACTGCTCATACACGGCTGCCGCAAGCGACTCGTACGGCTCGCGCTACCTTCTGGAACTGCTCGAAGGCGCCGCACGCCGCTGGTACTACTACGACCGTCTCTCTAACTCTATCGAGCCGGTGAGCCTCAGCTTCTCTAAGGGCGCATCGGTAGCCGACGCCGCCGACGCTCTCGTGAGCAACGCTGCAGGCGAGACGCTGTTCCGCTACACACGCGCTTCGGAGACGGCGCAGCCCACATTCCAGCTGAAGGGCAAGGAGGCAGGCACGTTCCAACCCGAAAGCGGCACGGGCGACGCTCTGGTGCTCGACGGATTCGGCAACGCCACATACGGCGCCGTGAAGGGCACGTATACTTACGAGAACGGCGTGGTGAAGATGAAGCCCACGACGGGCAGCGAGATGACGTTCCTCGTAGACCTCACGACGATGAAATACTCTACTTCGGCTGCGGCTGAATGGGACGGCGCCGAGAACTTCGCAGCGCCAGTCTACGGCACGTACGACTCGAACACTATGTCGATGGGTATGTTCGCTCTGCAGTTCAACCACAACTATGCGGGCAAGGAGGCTAAGGGTTCGGTGAAGGTGCAGGTGACGCTGACCTCCGACATGTACGAAACGAAGGAGATAATAGCCAGCACCGCGTCGTACACATACGACGCTACGGCTAAGCAGATAACCGTCTCGGGCGTACTCGCAGGCACAGCTGACGGCAGGAACAGCGAGCGCATAAGCATAGTGTTCGACGTGAACGACGCAAAGACTCAGCTCACTTGCAACGAGGACAAGCTGCTGCGCGCCGTTTCGGGCGGCGACACACGTTACGTCAACCTCAAGGGTCTGACGCTGCAGGCACGCTGATGCCCCCACTCCATCACAAACAGTAAGAGAAAGGATACATTATGAGAACAAGAATAATTGCTATACTCGCTCTGCTCGCCACGACTCTCGGCACGCACGCCGATGATGTGGTGACGGTGGTGACGCAGAACGGACAGAAGTCGTACAATATGGACAAGCTGGCGCGCATCGAACTGGGCGAAGACGACCTCGTGGTGGTCGGTTCCGACGAGAAAGGCACGACGTACGCCTTCGACAAAGTGCAGAAGATTCTGATTTCGCTCAACACGACGGCGCTCAACGACGCCACAGCCGACAGCAAGCCCTCGCTCACGCTCACCGTCTCTACAGACGGCGCAGAGATGAGCTTCAACGGATGGGACAGCAACATCGCAGCCCCGCTCTATGTCTACGACGCAAGCGGCAGAAGCGTGCTCCATTGCGAGGCATGGCGCGGCGAGACCGTGAGCATATCGGCGCTCGCTAAGGGCGTGTACGTGGTGAAAGCCGGTGAGCACACCGCGAAGTTCAGAAAGTAACAACAAAAAAACGTAGCGGAGGTCTCTGGCCTCCGCAGCATCCAACATAGTAAATA
>ERZ1031798.339-NODE-339-length-12905-cov-4.842257_pt1 | contig 12905 bp, 10 predicted proteins | sample MGYA00517882_ERZ1031798 | MGnify/ENA primary metagenome ERZ1031798 (study PRJEB33719, sample SAMN04261244) | wastewater metagenome | biome: rural village; feature: human; material: feces | host: Homo sapiens | place: El Salvador | collected 2013-01-07 ...
CATGATGATTGCCTATGGCATGCTGAAACATAGGATATTTAAGAAAGCTCAGGTATAGTTTTCGGCCGGCTGCCAGGTTCTCTGTATTCAAATTGTCTTACATTATATAGTTGCAAAAACAAACCTAAAATAGTAAAATTCTATCATATGAAAACATATTATTATCAAGATGAACTAAATGATGAGTTTTCCGAAGCCCAGATTACACCTAAGAGAATTGATGCAAGCTACAACTATTCTCATCATGGCAGTGGAAGATGGATGGCTCATGTTTTCTGGTATAGAATAATTGCAAGGCCCCTTGCGTGGTGTTATCTCAAGATAGCATTTGACCATAGGGTTGTGGGAAGGGACAAGCTCAAGAAGCTTGGCGGAGATGGTTTTTTCCTGTATGGTAATCACACGAACCCAGTGGCAGACGCATTTATTCCATCGATGGTGGCATATCCGAGGGATGTATATGTGATTGTGCATCCCAACAATGTGTCCATGCCTGTACTTGGGAGAATAACACCGCACCTAGGGGCTTTACCTTTGCCAGATGACAGGGAGGCGTCTAAGAATTTTCTGGAGGCGGTAGGCGGTACTGTCAGGGAAAATAACTGCCTGATGATTTACCCAGAGGCGCATATCTGGCCTTATTACACAAAGATACGTCCGTTTACAGACAGCTCCTTCAGATACCCGGTGCAGCAGGACAAGCCGGTCATGTGCTTTACCAACACATATCAGAAGAGGAGATTTGGCAAAAGACCTAGGATAGTGACCTATGTGGACGGACCTTTTTATCCGGACAAAAGCTTAAAGGGCAGGGATAGGAAAATGTCCCTCCGCAATCAGGTGTATGATGCCATGGTTTTGAGAAGTCAGGCAAATACCGTGGAAGTGAACAGATTTATAAGGAAAGAAGAAGCATGAAAAATATTCTTTTCTCAGGGAATGTGAAAGTGTTTGATGGGATGCTAACCTGTATGCTTTCTATTTTTAAGAGGACAAATTCGAAGGAACCCTACAATTTCTATATTTTTACTATGGATGTGTCCCACATTAAGCAGGACTACATTCCGGTGAGTGATAAGCAGGTGGAGTTTTTGCAGCAGATTGCAAAGGACTACAATCCGGATAACCTGGTTACAAAAATTGACGTGACAGACATATATATGGAAGAATTTGACAACTGTCCCAATGAAAATGCCTACTGTTCGCCTTATACCCTTCTTAGGCTTTTTGCGGACAAGATACCTGAGATTCCGGACATGCTTCTGTATCTGGATGTAGATATTTTGTTTAACAGAGAGCCGGAGCTCTTGTATGACGTGGATGTGGAGGGCTATGAATATGCGGCAGCCAGAGACCACTATGGCAAGTACCTGTTAAATCCTAACTATATTAATGCGGGCGTGCTGCTTTTTAATATGAAAGAAATACGAAAGACCGGTATGTTTGAATAGGCAAGACACCTGATAAAGACTAAGAAGCTGCTTTTTGCAGACCAGGATGCTGTATACAGGAGCACCACCAGAAAGAAGATGCTTCCGCAGAAGTACAACGACCAGAAATTTTTACATAAGACTACAATTGTGCGTCATTTTTCAAAGCGCCTGTTCTATCTGCCATATCCCCACACTGACAATATTAAGCAGTGGGAGGTGGGTAAAATCTACAGGGTGTTCAGATATGACCAGTTTGACGACATATTGTTTGAGTACATTTATTTAAAAAGAAAATTTGAAATCGAAATAGGGGGTTAAGATGTTAGTACCAATATTTTTTGCTTGTGATGAAAAATTTGTAAAATTCACCATGGTTGCGATTCGTTCCATTATCGCGAACGCGTCAGCAGAAAACACATACAAGATTCATATTCTCCATATGGGAATATCAGAGCCAACCCAGAAAAAGGCCACAGATATGGCTACAGAAAATGTAGATATTGAGTTTGTGGATGTCACTGAAAATATGAATAAAATCAGGGCGAAGCTGCCAATCCGTGACTACTACACAGCTACAACCTACTACAGACTTTTTATACCGGAGATGTACCCGGAGTACAGGAAGGCTCTCTATATCGACAGCGATACTGTTGCTTTAAAGGATGTGGCGGAGCTCTATGCAGTTTCTCTGGGAAAAACATATGCAGGAGTCTGCCCTGACAGGGTGGTAGCCCAGACGGACATCCTCGGAGATTACACTGAAAAGGTACTGGGCGTGAGCCGCAGTAGTTATTTTAATGCTGGAATCATGCTTATGAACTGTAAGCAGTTCAGGGAAAATCATCTGCTGGACGAATTTATCGAGCTGCTTGGAATCTATTCCTTTGTGGTAGCCCAGGATCAGGATTATCTGAATCTCATCTGTCAGGATCAGGTCACATATGTGGATCCAAAGTGGAATGCCCAGGTCTTTGGTGAGCTGGCATGTCCTATAAGCGAGGTGGGAATCCTCCACTACAATATGGCGGCTAAGCCATGGCATTATGAGGACTGCCGTCTGGCTGAGTATTTCTGGAAATACGCCAGACAGGTGTCTGAGTATGATGCAATCCATAAGGAGATGGAGAATTATACAGAGGAGCAGAAAAAAGAGGACAGCATGTCAGGCGATAAGCTGATTGCTCTTGCTGTATCTGAGATAAACAATGAGGACAACTACTTAAGGCGCATGAACAAGCAGGCTGGAAAGTCCGAGGAGAAGCTTGCCCTTATCAAAAAGATGGAGCAGATGGAGCGCGAGGGACGTTTTTCGGAGGACTGCGAGGTCAATCCACCAGCACCAACGCTTATGCCGGAGGATATAAATTATCTGCCACACAGCTTAACAAATGCCATGCAGACCAAGTATGCCTTTAAGATTGCCAGATGGTTTGTAAATACCCTTATAAAGAAGAAACAGCTCATAATCAAGGAGTACAAGGGTGTTGAAAATATCAAGGCGGTAAAGGATGGGGCAGTTATAACCTGTAACCATTTTAATCCATTTGACAGCTTTGCCATCACTCTTGCTTTTGAGGAGGGCAAGCTTAATAAGTACAAGCTCCATAAGAAGAGAATGTATCGTGTTATCAGGGAAGGAAACTATACTGGATTCCCTGGTTTCTATGGTTTTCTGATGAGACATTGTTATACCCTGCCGCTCAGCTCAAACTTCAAGACTATGGAGAAGTTTATAACATCAGTGGACTCTGTCCTGCAGAAGGGACATTTCCTTCTGGTATATCCGGAGCAGGGCATGTGGTGGAATTACAAAAAGCCAAGACCGCTGCAGAAGGGAGCCTTTACGTTTGCAGCCAGAAATAATAAACCGGTGCTGCCGGTCTTCATCACCATGGAGGACAGCAATGTCCTTGACGAGGACGGCTTCTATGTGCAGGAATACACCGTGCATTTCTGTGAACCAATTTATCCGGATCCGGAGAAAAAGCGGGCAGTAAATGCAAGGGAAATGATGGATAAAAACTATGAGGCATGGAAAAAGGTATATGAGGATACATACAAGATACCGCTTACATACTCATGTCCGGATTCAATGGTGGTAAATCGATAATGCCCTGCTTTTATGCTGGATACAGGCATAAAAATCAAATAGAAGATTAACCTGAAAAGATAAAATTGGAAAAATGATTTGACAGCGGCATAACAAAACTGTATATTAGTATGTGCGCGAAATAAAGCGCACATATATGCGGAATTGTCGGAATTGGCAGACGAGCGAGATTTAGGTTCTCGTGTCTTATGGCGTGTGGGTTCAAGTCCCACATTCCGCATTGATGAGCATGAGATTTTCCGTGCAGTATTGAAGGGAATGTTGCTGACCGCACTGCAAGGTGTGAACAGTAACAATGAAATTGAATAAATTGTAGATTTATCCAAAAAAATATTGACTACAGCAAAAATTTGTTGTAATATAGCACTCGTGTTCAGGAAACACTGAATGGGCTTGTAGCTCAGCCGGTTAGAGCGCACGCCTGATAAGCGTGAGGTCGGAAGTTCGAGTCTTCTCAAGCCCACTAAAAAGAAAGTCACCAGCATTTGCTGGTGACTTTTTTAACATCCATCGGTCTTGCGTCTGGGCCATTCCTTAATCCGGCTTTCGTACTGCTCATTAATCCAGTCCACAGTCTGTTCTTTCCCCTCCTGAGTAAAAGGAAAAGTAATATCCGTCTTTAAAGAATCATCCGTTAAATCAAAAATATAAGGACCAGGCCATACCCAGGCATGAAAGATTGGGTCGCCCTTTTCCTCCGGAGTATCCTCAGTGGCTTCCTTTATAATGACCTCCTCCCTTTTGATTAGAAAACGCATGCCGCCCATCCAGCCGGTGTAAGAAGTCTTCTTATAATAGTTTAAATTTAAAGCATCATCGTATGTGAGCATAAAAGCCTCCTGATTGTATTAGGTAGTGGGCGGTGCGCATATCTAACTTGCGCATGCATTCCACGCATTAGGTTGTGGAGAATCAGATGGCGTGTAGTGTATTTCTCAGAAAAAATATGAAGTCAGCCACGGGAGCGAATTGCGGATAGGGTGTGATGGGATTGTAAGCATCACCATTGCCGGGTATTCTGGAACCCCGTGGCAGTTCATATTGTTTTCTGAGAAACAACTACATGCCATCTGATTATGTAGGTTGTTAACGTGGAAAGCTTGCGCAAGTAAGATATGCGCGCCGCTTGCTACATATTGCAAATGATGTTACGTTTATTTCATTTACATCGCTTATTATATCATATGCATTCGGAGAGCTAAATACTTATTACTGCAATTTCTTCATAGACGAAGTGGAACTCCAAGAGCAGTGCAACTTTCCTACAGACATAGAGGTACTCCAAGTGTAGTACAGCAACCTCACAGAAGTAGTGGCGCTCCAGGGGGCAGCGCAGCAATCCCCCACAGAAGTAGTGGCACGCCAAGGGTGGAGCAGCTTCCCCACAAAAGTACGGGGCAGGAGGACATACAGTTGTTCCGCAGACAAAATATGAACTGCTGCGGGATTCCAAAAAACTTGGCAACGGTGAAGCCAATCGCCTTTTCAAACCCTATCCGCGATTAGTACCCGCAGCTGCCTTCATATTTTTCTGCGAAACAAGCTGTATGCCCTCCTGCCATTCCACAACTTAAAAAAGAAGCTGCTCCACCCCATCCACTTAATAAAATATACCAAAATACTAGGATTTATTTAAATAATTATGCATAGTTCCATAGTCACAAAAGTTGCATAAAAAACATCAATCGCTGCATAAAAATAAAATAAATCAAGCGAACAGCCATCAGACTGAATAAATATGCGAGAATTTACCGCGATAAAGTAATATTGACAAATGAGATTTGGCGTGTATAATAGTAAAAGAATTGTTCGTGCCACACAGACAATTGTGTTTTTTAATAAGGAGTGCAATGGCGAAGGCGTCATTGGACTTTTTTAGATTATTTAAGAATTTAACAGGTTAAACTGTTAAAGATATATTTCTATAGGAGGAAATTATTATGAAAAAGAAACTGGTTAGCGCTATGTTAGTTCTTTCTATGTGCTCAAGCTTAGTAGCATGTGGAAACAGCGGCGCAAACGACGACGTTGTTGGTACAGAAGCAGGTACAGAATCTGCATCAGCAACAGATGGATCAGGAGAGAGTGAAATCTCTATGCCTGATGGATATGATGCAACATCATCATCAATCTACAATGAACAGCTTGGTGACTTCTACACAGCTTATCAGACAGCTCTTGACACAGAGGATGTTGATGAGAAGTTTGCACTTGAGGCTATTGCAGAGGCAAAGCTTTTGGAGTCAGCAGTTATGGTTCCTACACAGACTCAGGGTGGCGGATATGCTGTCAGCCGAGCAGTACCTTACACAGCTCCAAACGTATTATGGGGTAATGATTATGAGAGATATCACAACACATTAGTTGTTGACTCTGACAAGTTCATTACTTCAGCTGACAGAGATGCAATCAAAGCTAAGTACAAGGAACTCAAAGGAACAGGAACATTTACAGAGTGGGTTAAGGGATATCTTGCAGATCAGGGATATGCTCTTAAGGATTCATACGCTCTTACATATACAGCAGATCCTGTAACATGGGATGCCCTTAATACATCACTTGCATCAGATGCAGAAGCTATCATCAACACATATGATGGACTTATGGAGTATGACAATGAGGGTGAGCTTCAGCCAGCCCTTGCTGAGAGCTATGAGGTATCTGATGATGGACTTACATACACATTCCACATCCGTCAGGGCGTTTCATGGGTAGATTCTCAGGGTCGTGAAGTTGCAGACGTAACAGCAGACGATTTCGTAGCTGGTATGCAGCACATGATGGACTGCCAGGCAGGTCTTGAGTACCTTGTACAGGGAGTTATCGTTGGTGCAGACGCTTATATCAGTGGCGAGACAAGCGATTTCTCAGAGGTTGGTGTAAAGGCTGTTGATGATTACACACTTGAGTACACACTTGAGAAGCCTACATCTTACTTTATGACAATGCTTGGCTATGGTGTATTCGCGCCAATGAGCAGAAGCTACTACGAGTCACAGGGTGGTAAGTTTGGTGTTGAGTTTGATTCTTCTGCTTCAGATTACACATACGGAAAGGATACTAACTCGATTGCATACTGTGGACCATACATTGTAACAAGTTCAACAGAGAAGAACTCTATCGTATTCGAGTTAAATGAGTCTTACTGGAATGCAGCAAACGTTGCAAACAAGAAGATTACATTCGTATATGATGATGGTTCGGATGCTACAAAGAGATACACAGACGCTACATCTGGAACAATCGATGGATGCCCTCTTACAACATCTGCATTAGAGCTTGCTAAGAAAGATGGAAATTTTGATGAATATGCGTATGTATCAGCTACAAATGCTACATCATTCTCAGCATTCGTAAACCTTAACAGAAATGCATTCTTCAACTTTAACGATAGCTCAAAGGCTGTTTCAACAGAGTCTGAGGAGGAGCAGGCAAGAACAAACCAGGCAGTACAGAACGTTCACTTCCGTAGAGCACTTGCAATGTCACTCGATAGAGGACAGTACAATGCAGTTATGTATGGTGAGGACCTTAAGTACAATGCACTCCGTAACTCATACACACCAGGAAACTTCGTATCCTTATCAAAGGATGTAACAGTTTCAATCAATGGTGAGGATGTAACATTCCCAGCAGAAACAAACTATGGTGAGATTGTGCAGGCTCAGATTGATGCTGATGGAGTAAAGGTTACAGTATTCGACAAGGATTCAACAAATGAGCAGCAGTCAGATGGATTCGATGGATGGTATAATGTAGACAATGCTCGTGAGGAGATGGCACAGGCTATCGATGAGCTTAAGGCAGAGGGACTTGAGATTACAGCTGAGAACCCAATCCAGCTTGATCTCCCATATCCATCAGCTGATGAGATTTTCACAAACAGAGCTAATGTATACAAGCAGTCACTTGAGGAAGGCCTTGAGGGACTTGTACAGGTTAACCTTGTAGATTGTAACGATGCAACAACATGGTATTACACAGGATACTATACAAGCTACGGATATGAGAACAATTACGACTTATTCGATTTATCAGGATGGGGCCCAGACTATGGAGATCCACAGACATACCTTGATACATACCTTCCAGACTATGCTGGATACGTTACAAAGAGTCTTGGTGTATTCTAAGATTTCTTAAAATAAAATATCTAAAGATTAGAGCAAGAGGATGGCTCTGCCATTCTCTTGCCCATTTTAATGAGTGAACGACTATGGCAAAATATTTAACAAAACGAATATTATACGGATTATTTTCATTGATAATCATTGTTGGAATCGTTATGATTCTTATCTATTCTGTAATGGACAGAAACCTGATTTTTGCAAAGGATCAGACCTATACTCATCAGAGTAACAATACAAAAATAACATACAAGTATTCTAAGTGGGAGGAGTATGGTTATCTGGATTATGTACCATATGCTGACTACTTACAGGGACTCTGCAACAAGGGCGAGATCGACGAGGAGACCAGATCTAAGGCTGTAAGTATTGGAAGAACAGCTGACAAGGATTCTGAAGTCGTAAAGCAGTATGTAGAGCAGTATACAAACTACTACAAGTCAAAGGGCTACAAGGTGGTTCGTCTTGACGCTATCATGATGAATGCTAAAAAGGTAGCAGATGGCGGTACCCAGCAGTTATATGCGTATAAAAATGTGCCTATAACAAAACGTCTGTTAAATTATTTCACACATCTGATTGAGATTGACAGTATTGATAATGTGGCGAATATTGCAGACGAAGACAGAGGAATATCATTTACCTGGCATGACCCGGTATATGGAGGAGAGAAATTCTCACCTGCTGTAATGGGTAATGGTACAACACACAAGTATCTGATATATTTTGATTCGAAATTCCCTTATATTCATCAGAATATAGTTACAATAAATTTAGGAACTTCATACAGTGTAAATGAAGGACAGGATGTATTCAGAACCATGAATAAGGCACAGGGTGCTTTTGTTAAGTCTGAGATTACATATCCAACAGGGCTTACAGAGGCAAGTGCGGATGACCTTCATTCAGCAACATATATGGCAAATTCTCTTACTACAAGTAAGGTGTTTGAGGCCAGATATGTAGATGACTATACAAATGTAGATACAATCAAGAAGTCACATTCTAAGATTGGATTCTCATTTATAATTGGTATTATTTCAACAATTATTTCATATATCATTGGTGTTCCAATTGGTATAGCAATGGCAAGAAAGAAGGATAAGCTTGTGGATAAGATTGGTACCTTCTATATTGTATTTATCCTTGCAGTGCCTTCACTTGCATACATTTTCCTGTTTAAGGCTATCGGAGGTTCGGTATTCAATCTCCCGACAACCTTTGATTTGGAGTCAACCAGCAAGCTTATGTACGTTCTTCCAATCGTGTCTCTGGCACTGCCGGCAGCCGGTGGAACTATGAAGTGGCTCCGCCGTTACATGATTGACCAGATGAATTCTGATTATGTTAAGTTTGCACGAAGCGGTGGACTTACAGAGAAGGAAATCTTTACAAAGCATATTTTCAAGAATGCGGTTATCCCTATTGTACAGGGTATTCCGGCAGCAGTACTGTTTGCTATGACAGGAGCTATTATCACAGAGCGTGTATATGTTGTTCCTGGTGCCGGTAACTTGCTTACAGAGGCGATTAACAAGTACGATAATGGTGTTATTGTAGGTGTTACATTATTCTACGCAGTACTTACAGTAGTTTCCCTTATCTTAGGAGACGTGCTTATGTCACTTGTTGACCCAAGAATTTCATTCTCATCAAAGGACAGGTAAGATAAAATGAACAATGATTTAAAAGAATTTGGATTATCAGATGAGGAACTGTTTGCACCGGTTTCACACAGTGACCTCGAATCTGAGAAGATTACAGCACCTAGATATTCATACTGGCAGTCTGTATTCCGTGTATTTTTTAAGAAAAAAATAAATATCATCATGCTTGCACTTCTGGGAGTGATTGTACTTATGGCGTACTTATATCCACAGTTTGTAGAGTATGATAAGTTTGCAAACCTTATGGATTCTGCATCAAAGCACTTAAGCCCTGCAAAGGCTATTAAGCAGCTGGGCTTCAGTATCCACTGGATTTTAGGAACCGGTGCTTCTGGACAGTCTACATTTGATGCTGTCTGGTATGGTTCACGAATTTCTATTTCCCTTGCGTTTATCTGTGCAGCAATCAATATGACAATCGGTGTTATAGTTGGTGCTATCTGGGGATTTTCAAAGAAATTCGATATGTTTATGATTCAGGTATACAATATTATCGCTAATGTTCCATACCTCCTTGTTATCTCAGTTATGGTTATGCTTTTTACACCTAGCTTCTGGGTTATGGTACTTGCTTTCACTATCACAGGATGGATTGCAATCGCCTACTTCATCAGAACACAGGTTATCATCATCCGTGACCGTGAGTACAACCTTGCGTCAAAGTGTCTTGGTACATCCACAGTTAAGATTGCCATGAAAAACATTTTGCCATTTATGACATCAGTAATCGTTACACAGCTTGCCACAGAGATTCCATCATATATCGGTATGGAGGTATTCCTCTCATATATTGGACTTGGACTTTCTGACAGATCTCTTGGACGTCTGATTTATGACGCTGAGAATGCGATGGTAACACCGGGATGGCAGTTTGAGTTCTGGAGCCCTGTTGTTGTTTCTGCTATTATTTCAATCGTGTTATATGTAGTAGGACAGAACTTAGGTGATGCTTCAGATCCTAGAACACATATGTAAGAGGTACAGTAATGGAAGACAAGAAAGTATTATTACAGATAGAAAACTTAAACGTAAAATTCCATGTGCGTGGTAGAATCCTTACTGCTATCCGTGGAATCTCACTTGATATCTACGAGAATGAGTCAATCGCTATCGTAGGAGAGTCTGGTTCAGGAAAATCTGTTTTTACAAAGACATTCGCAGGAATGCTTGACAGCAACGGATTTATTGACCAGGGCCGTATTATCTACAATGACCCTGAGCTTGCTGATACACATGTAGACTATGATGATAAGGCAAAACTTGCTGTAAAACAGATTAAGATGACATTAGACAACGCTTCCCGCTATGAGTTTGGTGCTGAGACCTACAAGAAGATGAAGGAGCTTGAGGCTGAGAGACAGATTAAGCATACCTTATCTGATGAGGAAAAGGCTAAATTCGACGAGAAGATACAAGAGCTTAAGAGCGAAAAGACTGAGAAATTCAACAAGAAGCTCACTCTTGACTCTAAGCATGACAAGGCAGAAATCTCTGAGCTGACAAGGGATATCAAGGCTCTTGAGGCTAAAATAAAAGAGGCTGAAGCTGATAAGGAAAATAAAATCAAAGAGCATGAGGCTGCAGCCAAGGCTGACACAGCTTATGAGAAAGAATACTCAGACAAACTGGGAGAGCTTACAGCCCGGTATGCTGAGGAAATCGCAGGAACTGTATCTGAGGATACAAAGAAGCGTAACGAGCTTATCGCCAAGGAGGTATACCTCTCAGTTGGAAGATTTAAGCCAAGACGCCGCAACAAGCTGATTAAGGAGCTCTGCAAGGCTCTTGAGGAAGCTATGAAGATGGGTGTTGACTTAAATGATGATGAGCAGAAGAATATTGTATTTGATGATATCGCTTTCCGTGTTGCTTATCTTGACGAGACAGCAGATTCATTACATGGTGTATGCGTATTAAACCTTGCAAATATTAAGGCTGAGAAGGACTGGACACAGATTCGTGGTAGAAGAATTGCTACAGTATTCCAGGATCCAATGACTTCTCTTAACCCAATTATCACAATTGGAAAACAGATTAGTTCAATCATCATCAAGCATCAGGGATGTTCTGAGGTTGAGGCGCGTAAGCGTGCAATTGAGCTTATGAAGAAGGTTGGTATTCCAAATGCTGAGGCTCGTTATGATGATTATCCATTCCAGTATTCAGGTGGTATGAGACAGCGTATCGTTATTGCTATTGCACTTTCATGCCAGCCAAAGATTCTTATTTGTGATGAGCCTACAACTGCTCTGGACGTAACTATTCAGGCACAGATTTTAAGACTCATAAAGGATCTCCAGAAGGAATTCAACTACACAATCGTATTCATCACACATGACCTGGGTGTAGTTGCCAATATTGCAGACAGAGTAGCTGTATTATATGCAGGACAGATTGTAGAGCTTGGTACAGTTGAGGAAGTATTCTATGACCCACGTCATCCATACACATGGGCGTTGTTGTCATCACTTCCACAGCTTGCCCAGAGAAATACAACACTTTTCTCTATTACAGGTACACCACCTTCACTTTACAACCAGATTGTGGGAGATGCTTTTGCACCTCGTAACCAGTATTGTATGAAGGTTGATACCTTAAAGGAGCCGCCTATGTTTAAGGTGACAGATACACACTATGCAAAGACATGGCTGTTGGATCCTAGAGCTCCAAAGATTGAAAAGCCAGAGGCTATTCAGGATATACATGAGAAACTCGTAAAAGCATTTAACATATAGGAGATTTAAAAGTGTCTAATCAAAAGAATGGCGGTCATGTTAAAAAATTACCAGAACATGGTCCTATAGATGAAAATGGTAGAGAGATACTCTTATCTCTTAAAAATATCGATATCACATTTGGAAAGGGCGACAATGCAGTTAAGGCTGTAACTGATGCTTCTTTCGATATCCACAAGGGTGAGACCTTCTCACTTGTTGGAGAGTCTGGTTCAGGTAAGACTACAATCGGACGTGCGGTAATCAGGGTTAACCCTCTTTCTAATGGTGAGATTTACTACAAGGGTGTTCCTATTTCAGGAAAGATTCCAAGATCCCTTGACCGTGAAGTTATCAGAAATATTCAGATGGTATTCCAGGATCCAGCGGCATCTCTTAATGAGCGTGCTACTGTAGACTACATTGTATCTGAGGGTCTTAACAACTTCCACCTCTACAACAGTGAGGCAGAGCGTGTTGAGAAGGTTGAGAACATGATTAAGGAGGTTGGTCTGCTTCCAGAGCATCTGACCCGTTACCCACATGAGTTCTCAGGTGGACAGAGACAGCGTATCGGAATTGCCCGTGCCATGGTTATGGAGCCAGAGCTTGTAGTGGCTGATGAGCCTATTTCAGCCCTTGACGTTTCGATCCGTGCCCAGGTACTTAACCTGATGAAGAAGTTCCAGAAGGAAAAGGATGTAACATATTTATTTATAGCACATGACCTTTCTATCGTCAGATTTATCTCAGATAGAATCGGTGTTATCTATAAGGGTAGAATCGTTGAGGTAGCAGATGCAGAGGAATTATTTGATTTCCCTCTTCATCCATACACTCATTCCCTTATTTCA
>ERZ1031798.340-NODE-340-length-12893-cov-25.636859_pt1 | contig 12893 bp, 7 predicted proteins | sample MGYA00517882_ERZ1031798 | MGnify/ENA primary metagenome ERZ1031798 (study PRJEB33719, sample SAMN04261244) | wastewater metagenome | biome: rural village; feature: human; material: feces | host: Homo sapiens | place: El Salvador | collected 2013-01-07 ...
TGAATACACTGGAGTTGTCTTACTGCTTCCTGGAGGGTGAACTTCCTACCGATGATGAGATGACTGAGGCACTGGAGGCTGCCGGCAAGGCTACCCGATACAGCAAGTCAGACTTCTCTACCAACAAGAAAGATTATCTCGACAAGCTGGTAGGCGATACCTGCAAGTGGTTGCTCTCAGGCTGGGATAATCCTGTAACCTGCAAACACAAGGATGGTTCTGTAGTTAGTGAGGATGTTTATCCTCTCCAGGTGCCACGTGTATTGCCAAACTGCCGTCAGTTGTCACTCAACCTGAACTTCTTTACAGGAAAGGTGCCAAACTGGATTCTCTTCCATCCACACCTGGTAGAATGGAATGCACCAACGATGATCTTCAACCAGCAGCCTAAGGGTAAGAACAGCGATGGCGCTGCCGTTGGTTTCTCTAATATGACAGAAGACAGCTACAGCTACGACTACTATTACGGAACCAGCGACCCAGGCAGCAAGTGGGAGGTTCCAGGTGTAGCTTATCCGCTCTACTACCGCAAATACGTGGCAGCAGGCGATATTAATGAAGCTGCGCTGATGGCTAAGTACAGGAGAACTAAGAAAAAGTAAGATAAACATAAAAACAATATAGAAGCAAACAATGAAGAAAAAGTTTTTCTATATAGCAATGGTCGCATTGGCATTGACGGGCTGTTCTGACAGCCTGTCAACCATCGGCTCTTCTGACGGCAATTCAGAAATCACCATCCCTGCAGATGCTGAGGCGGGTGAACTGCTGATTAAGTTCAGTCCGGAAATGAGCGATATCCTCGACCAGGCACAACTGAGCAAGACTCGCTCCGGAAAGGCTACCCGTTCGGGTATTCCTTCTACCGACGAGGTGCTCGACATCCTGGGAAGCTACAGCTTCGAGCGTGTGTTCCCGGTAGATGCAAATACTGAGGCAAGAACCCGCGAGGCGGGACTCCACCTCTGGTATACGGTGAAGTTTAATAAGGGAACCGACCTGAAGGCGGCTGCCGAGCGCCTGAAGCAGTTGGGTGAAATCTCAAAGGTTCAGACCAACGGCCGCATCAAGCGTGCTTACAATACAGACAGCAAGCGCATCTATCTCAGCGATAAGGCACTTCAGCAGAAGGCTACCCGTTCTGCTGCCGATGACTTCCCTAATGACCCAGGCTTTGCCAGCCAGTGGCACTACCGTAACCTGGGTGAGGGCAACTATGATTTTGAGAACCTCAACAATAATCATGTGGGTGCTAAGGCAGGATGTGACGTGAATGCACTTGAGGCATGGAAAACCTGTAAAGGCGATCCTTCTATCATCGTGGCTATTCTTGATGAGGGCGTGATGTATACGCACCCTGATCTGGCAGCCAACATGTGGTGCAACCCGGGCGAAAGTGTTCAGGGTGCCCAGACTGACGGCGACGGAAACGGTTATGAGGGCGACCTCCATGGCTACAACTTCGTTACTGAGAGCGGCGATATTACTTGGACTGATGCCAATGACACCGGTCATGGTACTCACGTAGCTGGTACCATTGCAGCCGTAAATAATAATGGTATCGGTGTATCTGGTGTTGCCGGTGGTGACGGAACTCCTAACTCTGGTGTCAAGATCATGTCTTGCCAGGTTTTCTCCGGTCAGAACAGTGTAACCTTGGCAGGCGAGGCGAGAGCCATCAAGTATGCTGCCGATAATGGTGCAGTCATCCTGCAGTGCAGTTGGGGTTACAACTCTTCAGAGTCTAGCATCATCAACGGTTATACTCCGGGTCCTGCTACCGAGAAGGAATGGGCTGAGACCTATCCGCTGGAGAAGGAAGCTCTGGATTACTTCATCAACAATGCCGGTTCGCCTAATGGTGTCATCGACGGCGGTATTCCTGTCTTCGCAGCCGGTAACGAGTATGCTGGCAATCCTGCTTTCCCAGGTGCTTACTCTAAGTGCGTCAGCGTATCTTCATTAGCTGCCGACTTTACTCCAGCCTGCTACACCGATTTCGGTTCGCTCGTAACCCTGAGTGCTCCTGGTGGCGACTTGGAATATTACAGCAAGATTGGCGAGCAGGAAGATGAATACTGGGCAGAGACCACCGAGCAGAAAGGTGCTGTGCTCTCTACGATGATCAAGAACGGTCAGCCTGCTTACGGCTACATGGAGGGAACCTCTATGGCTTGTCCTCACGTTTCGGGTGTGGCTGCCTTGGGTCTCGCTTATGCTGCCAAGACGAACCGTCATTATCGTGCTGCCGATTTCGTAGCCCTGATGAAGAAGTCTGTAAAGGAACTGGATAGCCATTACGGAAATGGTGCAACCAAGACCTACTACATGAACCATACTACCGTAGGTGCTTCGCCTGAGATCGTACAGCTCTCTAAGTACATCGGCAAGATGGGTGCTGGTCTGATTGATGCAGCTCAGCTCTTGAATAACATCAAGAACAAGGAATTCAGTTCTGATATGAAGTTGCCTAACGTGTATGTGGGCATCGAGAAGACTGTTTCTCTCAACCTCGCTGCATATTTCGCAGGTCAGATAGAGGGATTCTCTTGCTCAGTAGCGAATAACGGCGTAGCTTCTGCTTCGGTAGATGGCAAGACGCTCATCGTGAAGGGACTCGCTGCCGGAAGCACAAAGCTCACTGTAACAGCTGCCGATGGTACCAGCCAGACCGTAGTTGTGACCGTTAGAAAGAGTGCCGGTAACAATGGTTGGATGTAATTGGATGTAATATGAAGATATTTGCTTTCCTATCGCTTTTCTTCCTGGCTTTGCCTGTTACGGTGAATGCGCAGAAGGAACTGCTGAAGTTTGAGCATCCGCTTATCGATGCAGGTACGATGACCGAGGACGATGCGCCTCGCACCTTCACCTTCGTAGGTAAGAATGTGAGCAAGAAGATACTGCACATCACACAGGTGAGAACCACCTGTGGATGTACCAGTTCTTATGTCAGGGGCGATGTGATGAAGCCTGGCGATACCTGTCAGGTGCAGCTCACCTTCACGCCTAACCGCTATCCGGGCACCATCAATACGGGTGCTTATCTCTATCTGAAAGAGGTAGAGGGACAGCCTGCCGTTAAGCTTGCCTTAACGGGCAAGGTGCTGCCGGGTGCTGACCAGTGGGCACGCTATCCGCACAAGATGGGCGCACTCAGACTGAAACAGGCGAAGGCAAGTATCACAGAGGTAAAGCCGGGCACAGAGCCTGAGGCACGTATCCTCTGCGGAAACAGCGGTGACAAGCCGCTCCGTATATCCAGCCTCCTTCTTCCTCCTTATGCCCGTCTTACGACAGAGCCTGAGGTGATAGAACCGGGTGATGAGGCTGACCTCGTCATCACCATCATAGCCGATAAGATTCCGGCTACGATGCCCGAATCTTTCACCTTCCCTGTTATTCTGGAGGGCTTGGATGCCCGTCCGTCTGACAGAACGATACAGGTCGTTGTAAAGGTAAAAAGGTAAAAGGGTAAAAAGGTAAAAAAGGAAAAAAGTAAAAAAGAAAAAAATACCAAGACAATGAAATATTTGAAAAAACTCTTCACCCTCCTGGTGATTGCTTTGTTTGCCTGCGGCTTTGCTGCCTGCAGCAGCGATGATGATGAACCGGAGGAGCCTTCTCTGGAAGTTACTGCTGCCAATCTTCATGGCACATGGAAGTTGGCTGAGTGGAACGGTGAACCTCTTGCTGAGGGCACATACTGCTACATCGTTCTCAACCGCAAGGACCAGACTTTCGAGATGTATCAGAAGTTTGACAGTATGTATGGTCGCCATATCACCGGTTCGTTCGCTATCAAGAACGATCCATACCAGGGCTACATCATCAGCGGAAGCTATGATAACGGTATGGGCGACTGGAACCAGAGTTATCTTGTAACCCGTCTCTTGAAATCGGGTTCCATGATATGGACCGCCAAGGACGATGTTACCGACATCAGCCGCTACGAGCGTTGCAATGAGGTTCCTGCTGAGATACTCAAGGATTGTAAAGATCTTACAGAAGAATAAAAAAAAGAAAACAGCGAATTAGATGCATTCCGATGCAAATAATTCGCTGTTTTTTTTATTTACTTGTTAGAGAATCCGTATCCGTTTACGAATCCACCTGTTGCGATGATATTCGGTGTGAATGGCCACAGATAGATAGGTGCTGATACGTAGTCGTAATCATAGAAGAGATACTTGTAGTACTCATCATCATTATCTACGAGCGTCTTTCCCCAATTTACCTTTTTATAACCATCCTTTGTCAGTTCTTCAGCTTCTTCGTCAGAAACCGGTGCAAACAAGCCTTTGATGGCAAGATTGGTCTTTGGAGTCTTGGTACCATAGTCGAGGCCCAACTCATCCCAATTGTCCTTCTGACCGCGCCAGGATGGATAAAGAACAGGATCGTTCTCTTTGCCTTCCGGACACTGGGTTGTCAATCGGTAACCATACATTGTATTGCCGTTGGCATCTTTCATACCTGCAGCATCTACGCTCTTGGTATAGATGTAGGCAGAGATGGTGTTTCCATTCTCGAAGGTGTATGAACCATTTGTCTTCAAACCGTCAAGCATCTTGCGGGTAAGATCCTTAATCTCCTTGATCTTTTCAGGCAACAGACCTGTACGTATCAAGGTGAAGCGGCGGTCGCCTTCGCCGGCAAACTCGAATCCGCGCTCGTCAATGATGGCCTTGAGCAATGAACCTTCCTTGCTGATGAATCCTTCTACGTTAGCCTCATCAGCTGTGCGGAAGGCGCGGTTGCGAACCTTTGTAAGATAGGTCTTTGCTTCTGCGTTGTCGCCTGTAGCTGCGCAAGCCTCTGCATAGCCAAGATACATTTCTGACAGTCTCATGTATGGAGCATTGATACCTGAACGGCGCTGTGCCTGGGTCCAGACTGTAGCCTGGCGGTTCTCATCAAACTTGTTGCAGCTGATGCCACCGGCAGTTTGCTTGGAACCCGGTGTGAATGGAATCAGTGCCTCGATGCCTTTTCCGGTACTTCCCGTTACGGTGCATGATACGTCTCGGCGCAGGTCCTTAGGGTCGAAATCGCCGTAATAGAAGGCTGGGTTGAAGCGTCCCTGACCATAGTTCTTGCAAGGATATGCTATCTTTGAACCACCATTTGAAGGGCGACCTAAAGAGTAAGGACGTGGGTCGTTGCCTGACGATCCCTGAGTGAATGGTTCCTCGTAGATGCTTTCGTCAGCATAGGTGGCGTCAGCATCATGTAACTGCTGGAAGAAGTACTGGTATGGATTGTTGTAGACACGTCCATTCTTGTCTTCTGAGCGAGGGTCTGTTTCGTGGAAAACGGCAGTACCTGCGTTGTCGATGGCCTTCTTGAAGTATTCCTTGGCTGTGGCATAAAGATTCTTCCAGTCTGAACGGCGGCCATAAGTGGCGTTCTGGTTATCAGTGCCGAGGGCTTCGAAGGTGAGCGGATTGCCCTTGCCATCTACTCGCTTGATGTCGTTTCGGCGGGTCTGGTAACCACCGGCTTCCAATGCCATGCGGCCAATGAGACCATCTACATAGGTGCGAGAATAATAGTTCTTCGCATTGTTGGCATAGGTAGGGCAGGTACCCAGAACGTACATGTGAGGCTCTACCTTCTTGAGTTGTTCGATGCAGACGTCATAGATAGAATCGCGGCTAACCAATCCGCCGGCTACCACACCGAATGTAGACTGGAACTGCACGTCGCCAAAATACTTGATGAGTTCTCTGTAGCAGGTAGCACGGATGGCTACGGCTTCACCATAAAGCTGGCTCAGCTCTGTAGGTTCCGACTGGCTCATCATCTCCTCGAAGTTGTCTTTCTGTTCGAAGGCTGTGGTGATGGCATTACATTTACCGATTACGCTGAAGAGGTAGCCGTATGAACCGTCTGTTCCTTCCTTCATATACGAGGTGAGTCCGTAAGCTCCAGTCTCAGTTCCGTTGCGGTAGAATGCTTCAGCCGGATGGCGGCCAGGCTGCTTGGCGTATCCTTCCGGATGGCGCATGATGTCGGAACCGGCAATGTCGGCTGCATAGTAAAGTCCGTCGCCGAAGATGTGTGAACTGTAGGCACCATGCATGGCTGCTTTGGCTCCTTCCAGTGCTGCCTTGGCTGTGGCTGTGCTGGAGAAAACGAAATCTGCATCTACGGTAGAAGGTGATTTCGTTTCCAAATAGTCGCTGCATGAGGTAGCACCCAGCATTCCTGCAGCGTATAGAGCGATATATAAAAATTTATTTTTCATATCTGTTTCCTTATTTGTATATTAGAATGATAAGTTTACACCGAATGTCCAAGAGCGTGTCTTTGGATATGCCTGGTAATCGTAATTAGGGGTAGGGAATCCGTTGCCGCCAGCATCGAAGTTGGTGTTGACGTCTGGGTCGATACCACTATAACCGGTGATGCAGAACAGGTTGGTTGCTGTTGCATACACACGGAGATTACTGATTCCGAGAGGTTTCATCCATCTCTTTGGGAAGGTGTAGCCTACGGAGAGATTCTGCAGGCGAAGGTAAGAGGCATCTTCTATGAAGTCGGATGTCACCAGACCTACTTCGGCAAATGGCAGAGCATACTTGGCACCTGCATTGAGAGCCTTCAGTTCGGTTGGGTCTGTCACGGCGTAAAGATCGCCCTTGCTGTCTACATTGTACATCTTCCAGCAGTCGCTTACGATGTTAAGCTTGGCTGCGCCATACCAGGTGTCCTTACCACCCATCATATCATGCAGGGCATTGGCATTATACACCTTGCCGCCTATCTGATAAGTGAAGTTGGCGGTGAAGTCCAGGTTCTTGTAATGACCGGAGAAGTTGAAACCACCGGTGTGCTGAGGCTTGGTCTTGCCGATGATGGTTACATCACTGGAGGTAATCTTTCCATCACCATCTGTATCTGCAAACTTAGCCATACCTGGGAATGCCTTCTGGCCTTCTGGACGCTTGTAGTTCTCGGCACCGGCAAAGTTACCGATGTTGTCTACATTGTCTGGAATGCCTGGCTTCAGGGTCCATACGCCATCGGCGCTTACGTTGAAGTCATCTACTGTATAGAATCCCTGTGACTTGTAACCCTGGATCAGACCTACCGGATTACCCTTGCGGATTACGTAGTCGTAGTATGGAAGACGGGTGGTTGAGCCCCAGCCGGTATGTGTATCTGCCAATACGCCGTCGAAGAGATCATCGATGTTGTTATGGTTGAAGTTGTAGGTCATACCGAAGCTCAGGTTGAAGTCCTTGTTGCGTACAATCTCGTAGCTGAGTGCCAGCTCTACACCCTTGTTGGATGTCTTACCTACGTTCTGGAACTGATAGGTATAACCGGTAGAGGTGTCGATAGGCACCATCATCAGGATGTTCTTGGTGGTGTTCCAATAGAAGTCGAGTGTACCGCGGAGTTTTCCGTTCCAGAAACCGAAGTCAATACCGGCGTTACGTGATACGGTGGTCTCCCATTTCAGGTCCGGATTGCCCATCATGCTTCCTGGTACGTAGGTGTCTACGATTTCTCCATCTACGGTAGTGGTGCTCTTCTGCCATGTATCTTTCCACAGGGAAGAGTTGATGTTGTCGTTTCCTGCTGTACCGTATGAGAGGCGGAGTTTCAGGTTGCTCAGCCAGTCTTCTGTACCTTTCATCCATGCTTCGTCTGAAATGCGCCATGCGGCTGCGGCTGCAGGGAAGTAACCCCAGTGATGATTAGGAGCAAACTTGGAACTGCCGTCGGCACGGAAGGTTGCGGTGAACAGGTAGCGGCTCTGATAAGAATAGTTGGCACGGCCGAACCATGACAGTGAGTGCTCTGGTATGGCGATGTTGTTGACGTATGTATCCTTATCTATTTTCAGGTCTGGGTCCTTGTTGGTCATGTCGAGCATACCGAATGCGGTGTTCATATCCCATTCTTCAGGATAGCCATAACCGTCGAAGGTGGTAGAGCTGCTCTTGCTTGCCAAGACCTCATTACCGGCGAGCAGGTCGAGTTTGTGGTCCTTGCCTAAACCTTGCACGTTGTAGTTGATGGTAGAAGTCCACTTTACATGATATCCGTCAGACTTCTTCATCTTGGCATGGCTGTAGCCTTCTTCGAAACCTCCATCCCATGTTTTCTGCTCACTCCAGTTGCGACCCAGGGTAAGCTCAGTCTTTCCTGTCAGCCCCTTGATTGGTGTCCAGATCAATGAGTTGTTGGCACGCATTTTGTTGCGGGTATGGATGCTGGTATAGTTGTCGTAGATAGATACAGGGTTGAATGACTGTGATACGTGTGAATCTCCCAAACCGAGCAAGCTGCCGTCATCTTCTCCGAGTGGAGTGTCGATTGGGCGGAAGTTGTATGAACAGGTGGCATATTCAAACTTGGCTCCCTTGAACTGCATCTCGCTGTAGCGTGCATCCAGGTTCCATTTCAGTTTTTTGTTGATGTCCTGTGTCAGTTTCACGTTACCGTTCCAACGGCGGAAACCGGTGTTGTTCAATGAACCCTTGTCGTTGATATAGTTCAGGGTAGCATAATATTTGGTACGCTCTGTACCGCCGCTTATGCTTAAGTCGTGGTTCCAGGAGTGTGAACTGCCCAGAAGATCGTCCTGATAATTGTGGGTTCCCATCGATTTGTATTCCTCCAGATGGTTGCCGTTCTCGCTGCCTACGCCAAAGTATCTGGCAATATCCTGTCCGTCTTTTGCATTATAGGCTGTAGCGTAGCTCCAGTTGCGCAGCACGTAGTCGTAGGCGCTCTCCTGTTTGTAGGTTTCCGGCTTTTCATTTACTCTGAAATACATGTTGTATTTTACGTTTACCTTTCCCTCTTTGGCATTCTTGGTGGTAATCAGGATAACGCCGTTGGCACCGCGGGCACCGTAGATGGCTGTTGAGGCTGCATCCTTGAGCACGTCGATGCTTTCGACATTGTCGGCTGGAATGTCATCAATGCTTGATACCTGTACTCCATCTACGATGAAGAGCGGATCGTTGCTCTGGGTGATGGAACCACCACCACGTACACGGATGCTCATGCTGGCTCCCGGACGACCGTCCTGAGAAGTAACGGTTACGCCTGGAAGCTGGCCTTGCAGCGCCTCTGCAATATTGGATACTGGGTTCTGAGCCAACTTGTCGCCTGTTACTGATGCTACGGCACCTGTCAGGTCGCGGCGCTTCATCGTACCGTAACCGATGACAACAACTTCATCGAGCGATTTGTCTGATGACTCCAGAACAATGTTCAGCTTTGGATTGTTGCTTACGGTGACAATCTTGGTCTTGCATCCTACATAGGAAATCGTAAGCTTTTCGCCTACCTTGAGATTGCTAAGGCTGAAGTTTCCGTCATAATCGGTTACAGTACCACCGCCTTTTGCTGTTTGGATGGTAACGCCGATTAATGGTTCTCCAGTTGCATCTTTTACTGTACCTGTGATGGTCTTCTGTGCGAATGCACCGACACAGCACAAGCTTAATGATAAGGCTAATGCGCCTTTCTTGATTTGCAGATCCATAAAAGATTTTTTTGTTTAGTTATACTTAGTATTCTACTTGATATTTCAATACATGCCAGAGGCTTCTGAGTCTTGCCTCCGGATCCCATTTGCCCATGAAGGTCCATTTGGCAGTAATGGCATGGAATGCCGGTGAACCAGGGGCTGTGCTCAGGTTGTCGCTGAGCCAGCCACTGTTGCCGCCCTCACGCTCACAGCCGTAATAGTATACCCGCTGTCCCCATGGGCATGGGTCGAGCACCTTGTCGGTATAGGCATAGCTGATATTGCTGTCCAGAATGTTCTTCGACATCTTGCAGTTGATGAGGTAGAACTGGTGGTCGTGATGGTATCTGCCCAACTTGGTAGGCGATAATGCATCAAACGATGAGTTCGTTATCACAAACTTGGCGTTGATGTCTCCTCTGCCGTCGTGCCAGATGATGGCTCGGCTGTCGCCCAGCAACTTGCAGCGGGTGGCGTAGCAGGTGCCCCGAGGGCAGATGAAATCTACTCCCGGACAGCGCAGGAAGAGGTCGGCATGATAATACATTCCGCCCTGCTTGCACCAGAGCGACAAGGCGTCATTGCCGTCTGCATAGATGTTGCAGTTGGTGATGATGGTGCGTGTGCCTCTGCCGAAGATTGCCATCTGGTGGGTGGTAGTCTTCTCTACGGTAGAGCCGTAGTTGTTGTATACGGTGATTCCGCTGATAACGCAGTCGTTGGCGTCTTCGGTCAGGACGATGACTCCCTGGTGAACATCCTTGCCTTTGTATTGCTTGATGGTTTGCGACTGGGCTGTCTCGGCATATTCTATGATGACGCTGTCTCTGTTTTCGCCTACCAGTACGATGTTTGGCTTGTCGATGATTACTTTTTCGTGATATTTGCCGTTGCGTACATATATAATATAAGGTGTAACGCTGTTGGCTGGAGCCTTCTCTATGGCAGCCTGTATCGTTTCACCGGCTTTTACGATGGTATTGAAGTCTGAAAGGGCTGGCTTGCTGAAGTGGGTGAGGTCCAGCTGTCCGGTTTCGTTCTTGCCTTTTGTGTTGAGGCTGATGTTGAGCAGATGGACTTTGTCATATTTCTCTGCCCATTTCTGATAGAGCGGGTAGAGCATGGCTGGTGCGTCCTGATACCAGCCGTATCCGTTTCGGCGTTCGGTTCCTATCTCCTGCATACTCTTGCGTGGAATGCCATCGCGGTCGCAGACGAATGGTTCGCAGTTCTTCAGGTCGTAGAATCTTGCCCACAGGGGTGTGCCTGCAGGGTCTTTTACCAATGTGGTGTTGCGGTAAGGCGAGCCGTATTCACCCGTTCTTACTACCTTGAGTCCGGTCAGTTTATAATTGTCAAACCATTGCATGGCTCCTCTTACGGCTTCCTTTATCTCTTCTGAAGGGTTAGGAATTTCGAGCAGGAGTTTAACGATACTGGCACTTTCTGATGAACAGAATGAAGCCAGCTCGAAGGCGCGGGCTGGGGCAGGAGCAAAGGTTTCACGGTCGTGCTGCTGGCACCATACGGTAGGTTTGCCGTTCACTCTTATCTGGCAGCGCAGGATGCAGTCTACTCCCTTGTCAAAAGCCTTTCTGGCTTTCTCTCTGAGGTTCTTGTCTGTAAGTCCTTTGTTAAATGGTGCTTTCTGCTGGTAAACGTCGCGTAGCAGTTTCATGGTGTTCACCATGGCATTGTCGTTGAAGGTGATGTGTATCTGGTAGTCGCGCATCTTAGGCCAGAACTGTGGCCATCCTCCGTTGGCATACTGTCCGCTCAGGAGATATTCCACGCCTTTGCAGAAGGCTTCCTTGTATTTCTGTGTCTTGGTAGCCTGGTAGAGTCGTGCCAGATAGAGCAGCTGCATGTTGGTGGCATCGTTGTCGGTGGTGGAGTCGTCCTGGCGGTTCTTCTCGCCCAATACTTTCTCCATCTCTTCATGGCTCATCGGTTTCACCATGTCGATGTTCTTGGGCCATCCGCCGGTTACTCTCTGGTAAGCAAGAATCTGGTTACCCACCTGTTTGGCCTGTTCCGTTTTATAGAAAGCCATGTTGGTTTCGCGGAGCACATTCTTGTACCCCTTCTGTGCCTTGGCGGTGAAGCATGTAGCCAAAACCAATACAGCCGTTAAGTAGATTATTTTCATGTCGTTGTTTAATTTTATTTGCTTTATTAGATTCTTATTGTCCTTGCAAAGATAAATAAAATAAGCTGAAATACAGCACTATTTTACATGAAAATATCGTTTTCGGTCATTTTATATAGAAAAAAAAGCATTTTTCCATGTCAGAGAGCGATATTCGTTGTTTTTTTTGTATCTTTGCCATCGGACTTATCATCGGCTTTCAAGTTCAATGTTTCAAGTTCAGAGATTAAAGTTCAAAGTATATGATATTAACGATTACAGGTTCAGACAGCACCGGAGGCTCTGGTGTACAGGCTGACATCAGGACGATTTCTGAGTTGGGCGGTTATGCTGTTTCGGCCATAACCAGCATCACTGTGCAGAATACGCTCGGTATTCAGGAGTTCTTTGATATTCCAGCCGAGATAGTTTCGGGGCAGATAGAGGCTATCATGAACGATATGCAGCCCGATATTGTGAAGATTGGTATGATACGCAGGGTGGAAACGCTGAATGTGGTCATCGATGCGCTGACCAGATACCGTCCTGCCCATATCATCTATGCCCCTGCCATCTGGTCGAGCCAGGGCGATGCGCTGATGACGGAAGATGTGGTGAGCCAGATTAAATACCGCCTGCTGCCGCTCTGTTCTGTCGTCGTGGCACGCAAGAAGGAGAGCGACATCATTCTGCAGAATTCCAGACTGCTGAGCCTTGCCGAGAAGCAGGGATTGCAGGTTTACAGGCTTGATAATGCCAATTCTCATGGTCTTATCAACCGTTTCTCTTCAGCTCTTGCCGTTTATCTGAATCAGGGCAAGAAGATGGAGGAAGCGCTGGCGAAGGCGCAGGATTTCATCAATGTAGAACTCGTGCGCCAGAGTAATCTGCAGGGCAGGAGTTCCGAACTCTACAACCAGTTTATCTCGCAGGTAAATAACTTCTGCCGCACTTACAGCGATGTTCATTTCTATGCCGACCAGCTGAATGTGAGTGGCCGTTATCTGGCTCAGGTTACCCGCCGCATCTCCGGCAAGACGCCGAAGGCAATCATCGATGAATACATCGTGAAGGAGATAGAGCGCGAACTTTCTACCACCACGCATACGGTTCAGGAGATTGCCAATACCTTCGGCTTCTCATCCCAGGCGCATCTCACCAAGTTCTTCAAGAAGATGAGAGGGGTTACGCCTTCTGCTTTCAGGCAACCAAAGCCTGTTGATTAAAATGAGTCCATGTTTAGCCATCTTTGCCATGGCTATCGTTGAA
>ERZ1031798.341-NODE-341-length-12884-cov-5.278432_pt1 | contig 12884 bp, 10 predicted proteins | sample MGYA00517882_ERZ1031798 | MGnify/ENA primary metagenome ERZ1031798 (study PRJEB33719, sample SAMN04261244) | wastewater metagenome | biome: rural village; feature: human; material: feces | host: Homo sapiens | place: El Salvador | collected 2013-01-07 ...
CTTGTCCAATACATCACGATTTTCCATAATCATCTGCTTTGCCTTGTCATATGCATCGCTTATAATCCGCTTAACCTCCGCATCAATTTCTGCGGCAATGCCTTCGCTATAGCTTCTATGGTGGGCTAAGTCTCTGCCGATAAATACTTCCTCGTCATCATCACTGTAGCATACAAGCCCTACGTTTTCTGACATTCCATACTTTGTAATCATGTCTCTTGCAAGCTTTGTAGCCTGCTTGATATCCTGGGATGCGCCTGTAGTTATGTCGTCAAAGACAAGCTCCTCGGCTACTCGTCCGCCAAGATCTACTATAATCTCCTGCAGCATACGGCCCTTGGTGTTAAACATCTCGTCTTTTTCAGGAAGCGGCATTGTATAGCCTGCTGCTCCTGTTCCTGTTGGAATAATTGAAACTGTATACACAGGTCCGACCTCCGGTAAGAGATGGAAAAGTATTGCATGGCCACTCTCGTGGTAAGCTGTAATCTTTTTCTCCTTCTCAGAGATAATCTTGCTCTTCTTCTCGGCTCCGATTCCAACCTTTACGAAGGACTTTCTGATGTCCTCCTGGGTAATATACTCTCTGTCCTCTTTTGCAGCCCTGATTGCCGCCTCATTCATAAGGTTCTCAAGGTCTGCTCCTGTAAAGCCGGCTGTAGTCTGAGCCACCTGCTTTAAGTCTACATCATCTGCCAGTGGCTTTGTGCGGGCATGTACATTGAGAATTTCCTCTCTGCCCCCCACATCCGGTCTGCCTACTCCGACCTTTCTGTCAAATCGTCCCGGACGCATAATAGCCGGGTCAAGTATGTCCACACGGTTGGTTGCAGCCATAACAATGATACCCTGATTTACACCAAATCCATCCATTTCCACAAGCATCTGGTTCAAGGTCTGTTCACGCTCGTCATGTCCGCCGCCCATGCCGGTTCCACGACGTCTTGCAACTGCGTCAATCTCGTCAATAAATACAATACATGGTGCATTTTTCTTGGCATCCTCAAAAAGGTCTCTCACTCTGGATGCACCTACACCTACAAACATTTCCACGAAGTCAGAACCTGAAATGCTGAAAAATGGCACTCCCGCCTCTCCTGCAACTGCCTTTGCCAGAAGGGTTTTACCGGTTCCCGGAGGTCCTACAAGGAGAACTCCCTTTGGTATTCTCGCACCAAGCTTGGTGTATTTTCTAGGTGCCTTGAGGAAATCCACTATCTCCTCAAGCTCTTCCTTTTCCTCTTTTAGACCAGCCACATCATCAAATGTAGTCTTGTTGTCTTCCTCTGTGGTAAGCTTTGCCCTGTTTTTGCCAAAATTCATCATCTTGCTTCCACCACCCTGGGCAGCCGCATTGTTATTAGCTATCATAAACAGGATGAAGACTGCTCCAAACACCAGCAGATATGGAAGTAAAGTCATTATCCAGTTCTCCGCCGGTACATCATCACAGGTATAAGCTGTGAAATCGTACTCATCCATCAAATCCTGTATGCTGTTTACATCAGAAACATATAAGACTTCTCTCTTATCGCCCTTTAACGATACTGTCAGGCTTCCTGTTGGAATCTCCCTGTTCTGGACAACCTCAACGTTTATCACATCGCCGTCCTTTAATGCCTTTTCAAAATCTGTCTTTGTGTATGAGTTTGATGCAGTATTCTGACTGAGAAAATACCAGATAAAAACCACAGCCAGTACAAGAACTACATACACACCCATTCCACGAAAATTGCCATTTTTTTTAGTATTCAAACCTTTTCTCCTTTACGGTTTTTTAGACTTCATCTTCCACGAAGCCGATATATGGGAGATTTCTGAATCTCTGATCAAAATCAAGACCGAAACCTACTACAAACTTATCAGGAATAACAAATCCTGTATAATCCACCACTACATCCTTTGCCACACGCCTGTCCGGTTTGTCAAGAAGTGTACAAAGTGTCAAGGTCTTTGGATTTCTGCTCTCAAACAGCTTGAATAATCTGCTTAAGGTATTACCTGAGTCGATTATGTCCTCAACAACAATTACATTCTCACCCTCAATAGAGTGCTCCAAATCCTTTTTAATATTTACCACGCCTGATGACTCTGTTGCAGCACCATAGCTTGATACTGTCATAAAATCAATAGTCATAGGCAGTTCAATTCTCTTTGCCAGCTCTGTTGTAAAAAATATTGAGCCCTTTAAAATACATATCAGATAAACTGACTCACCCTTAAATCTCTTTGTGATTTCTGCTCCGATTTCTGCAATTCTCTTGTTAATCTGCTCCTCTGTCAGATAAACAGAAATGTTATAGTTCTTTGAAAAATCCATTACTAATTTCCTCCGTTGTAACTTATCTCAATAATTGTTTCAGAATCCTCCAAAACTTTATATTTCTCGCTAATTCTGCCGCCTGCCACCCAGACAATTTCCTGACCTATAGCCAGAAGCCAGATACTGTCACGCTTTGACAGGGGCACTTTTTCATTGATGAAATATTCCTTAAGCTTCTTGGTATGTCCTGCACTGTCAGTGACCAGATAGTCTCCTGACCTGCGCTTTCTAACCGCCAAGCCATCTTTAATCTTATCATAATCAAACCATTTCGTATATGTTTTTTTAGGAATTTCGTTCATATTGCCAGCAAATTTGTGGACACTTATTTCAAGAAATTCCCCGTCAGCCCCCAACGCAACCTTTTTCCTGCTCCCTGTGGCCACACATTCCCTTATTAAGCCTGAAATGTCTGTTACGCTTTTCTCTGAATCCAATATTTCCTGTGCCTTATTGTTTTCTCCCCCTATTTGTGTTTTTTTGTCCATTGGGCCTGAGTCTGCACTGCATATTGTCTCCGGTCTGTAATTTTCCTGTATATATCCACAGCCTGCCGCCTTACCCGGCTTTTTGCCGCCCATGGTCTTTACCAGAATAAGCCTGTCATACTCCCTGACCGCAGCCACTCCATATGGCAGATTAATTCCACGCCCCGACTGCCCCTCAATAAGCCTTAATATCTGCTCCACATGGACACCGCTTATATCCTTCCGCCTGCCTGCCACTAGGGCAAGCATCCTGTAAAGCACCTGATTCCTGATTGCAGGGTGCAGTTCCTTAAGCCCTGAAATATCAGCCTCTGCCCTGCTCTCTGCCTCATTAACCCGGCATACATCACCAAAAGCCGTCTCTGCCTGCTTGTCTATATAATCCCAGACCATCGACAACTGATTTGCAGTATTATTAATATGCTGCACGCTCTGGGCATTAACCTCCTCAAGAAGGGGAAAAACCACCTGTCTCAGCTTGTTTCTGCTGTAAGTGGTATCTGCATTTGTCCCATCTGTGCAGAATGTCTGATTAACCTTTTCCAGATAATTCTCTATCTCCCTCCTGCTCACAGCCAGAAGGGGACGGATATATCTCACACCATCCTCCTGCAGGCGGACTGGCTGCATGCCGCACATTCCCTTAAGACCACTGCCCCTTAACATCTGAAAAACAATAGTCTCCGCATTATCCTCCATATGGTGAGCCAGTGCAACGCTTCCATCACATTCACGGGCAGCGCGCTCAAATGCCTCATACCTGAGTATTCTTGCCCCTTCTTCTTCTCCTACGCCGTGGGCTTTGGCATATGCCGGCACATCCACAGATACCTGCTCCCAGTCAACACCAAGCCGGGCACAGAGCTCACGCACAAAGCCGGCATCCCTCCTGCTCTCCTCGCCTCTTATACCATGCTCCACATGGATTACCCTGATATCAAAATCAAGCTCCTTTTGCAATTCCCGCAAAACCAAAAGGAGGCAGACAGAATCTGCTCCTCCCGACACACCCACAATTATGGTTTCATGAGGTCGTATTATGTTATTTGTCCTGCAAAATTCGCTAATCTTTTGTATCATTATTTCTCCCAAATTCCAAGCACAACAATGGTCATATCATCCCTTGCCTGACCTCCGTTGTAGACTAAAACCCTGTCTAAAATGTCAGAGGCAAACGCCCCTGCATTCTCTGTATCAATGGTTTTTATGATTTCTGAAAATTTTTCGATTGGATTTTTTACCTGTAGATATTCTAGCACACCATCCGTTACCATTACAAGAAAATCCCCTGACACCAGATTAATGTCTGTGTTTTCTATCTGCTGGCTGACATCCACACCGGCCGGCAGCGACCCCCAGTTGATTACAGTGACCTCCCCATCTCTCAGCAGAAATGACGCCGATGCCCCTATTTTCATCATGGATAAAACACCCGAATACAAATCAATCTCGCAATAGTCCAAAGTCGAGAATTTCTCCTCCTCCCCGGATAAAACCATGGCTGAATTTAACATTTTGACAGCAGTCTCCTTCTTAAAGCCTGCCTCTATAAATTTTTCCAGAAGCTCCACCACCATCTCGCTTTCCTGGGCTGCAATGGTGCCAGAACCCATTCCGTCCGAGATGCAGAGATAATATCTGCCACAGTCTCTCTCAAACATCAGGTAGCTGTCCCCGCTAACAGGAGAACCCATCATCTTTTTTGTGGCTATTCCCGGCAGGACATAATACCTGTTTTCCTCGTACAGTGTAACCTCCGTCTCCTCCATGGATATAATCGCCCTTGCATCCCTGTAGAGCCTGAATTTTATATCCAGTGCCCGCTCCACTGCCGACAGATAGCGCTTCATAGGGATTCCGCCGCCCCATCTGCCTGCCACCTTGGCATTCACCACCAGATGTCCGTTGTCTGTCTTGTAGATGTGGATGTCTCTGGCTATTATGCCTTGTTCCTTTGCCTCAAAGGCAATCCTTGCAAGCTTCATCCTGTTGCTCTTGTCCAGACACTCATCCTGGGTCATCCAGCTTTTCATAAGCTCTGCCATGGCACTTAGCTGCTCTGAAACTATGACCCGGTTCTCCTGTATTTTTCTCTGCCAGGCCAGATAGGCACTGCCTGCTGCCTCAGTCTGGGCAGCGTAGACCATTCCCTCTGAAGCTGTGCAAAATACATTTGCAAGCCCATCCACCGCAACTACAAAGGCCTCTTCCCGCTGGGGCAGATTATTATAAGAGCAGGGTATCATTTTTCCCCTGCTCCTAATCATCTCTGAGGTATAGGCAAAAAGCTCCCTCAATATGTGTACTCCAACAACGATGCCAAAAACTATTAGAGCCTCTGAGACAAAGGCAATTATGCTTTTGCCGTCTATACCAGTCACCAGACCTCCTGAAAAATCCATTGCCAGCGTTGCTGCCGCTGCTATTATTCCAGCATTTATCCCACTGCATTTTCTGTTAGCCCATTTGTAAAATTTCACCCCTAAATGTGTCAGAATGATAATAAATAGATATTTGACTATAAATTCCATGACACGCCTCCATTTTTATTTTGCCTTCTTTCAGGCAAGTGACTCGATTATAGGAATGGCAAAATGAAAGCTTTGACGAATTGTGTTGATAAAAAAGCAGAAAAAAAGAGAGCCCTATTTGCTCTCTTTAAAGATAATCTCATTATCATATGCAAGTCCAAGCTTGCTGTGTGCCATGTCTATTATGTATTGATCTGACTGCACATAATCTGCCAGACTTTCTATTTCCTCGGCTCTCTCAGTCTCCTGCTCGTAAGCCTCCCTAAGCTCTGCCTCCTGAGCTGCATATGCAGCCTCCTTCTGCTTGAGCTTAAATATCTGCACAGACATAACGATAAGGAATGCCAAAACAATAATCGCTATACTAACTGTTCCATTTTTTCTTTGTCGTCTTCGACGTGTACTCATAGAATTCCTCTCTATACCATACCTTAGCCTGGTCAGTGAAAGATTCTGTTAAATATTCCACTGCCTTTTCCAAACGTTTCTGGGACATCTGAATATGTCATTGCATCAATCTCACCTTCTATATCGGCTTCTCCCTTCTCAAGATTTAGCCTGTTTACATGAAGATCTTTTCCTTTAATATGAAGCATCCCTAATTCTGTCTCAAGTAATATCTCGGACAAATCAAAGGACAGCACATCCAGAATTCCAGTAAAGCTTCCATTTCTTCTATTGTTTAACATAAGTTTATGTGACTTTGATGTTATTTTCTCTTCCATATTTGCCCTCCTGATAATAATAGTATATTATCGGAAGACTGTACATATTCCAAATTTATGCAATATATTCGAATAAATCTTTAGCTTCATCCTTCTTTGTGGTATCAGCTATGTTAAGCACCTTAACCTTTACGTTCTTCTGTCCAAACTGGATTTCGATTATATCTCCAACCTTTACGTTAACCGACGCCTTGGCCTGTCTGCCATTTACCATGACACGGCCTGCATCACAGGCTTCATTTGCAACTGTACGTCTCTTTATAAGACGTGATACCTTCAAAAACTTGTCTAATCTCATAATGCTCTTCTCCTTATGTGATAAAATCACAGGTTCAAAAAAAGCTGCAACACCAAAAGGCGTTACAGCTTTATATCCGACTCTTCTAATTAGTTGATAGAATCTTTTAAAGCCTTTCCAGCTTTGAACTTAGGAGCCTTAGATGCTGGAATAGTCATCTCTGCACCTGTCTGTGGGTTACGACCTGTTCTAGCTGCTCTCTCAGCAACTTCGAATGTTCCGAATCCTACTAACTGGATTTTCTCACCTTTCTTTAATTCCTCAGCAACAAAATCAGTAAATGCCTTTAAAACAGCCTCAGTATCTTTTTTAGATAACTGTGTCTTCTCTGCCATAGCTGCAACTAACTCTGCTTTGTTCATGTCAAAATTCCTCCTCTGGATTTTCGTAATTATATAATTCGGTATTAATGTTCTCTCCCCAAATTATCTACATCAATATTTATACTTGTTTTTCCGCTGTTTGTCAAGAAAAATGACCATTTAAATGGCTATTTCTATGGCTATTTTTGAAGCGAAGAGATAAGTGAGGAAAGCGTAGATAAATAATCTGTCAATTCCCTATTGGTTATCGAATTTGCGGAAGAATTCGTACTATTGCTGCTATTGCTGCCATTTGTTGTACCGTTGCTATTTGTTGTACCGCTGCTATTTGTTGTACCGCTGCTATTTGTTGTACCGCTACCATTTGTTGTACCGCTGCCATTTGTTGTACCGCTGCCATTTGTTGTACTGCTGTCTGTGCTGCCAGTACTGCCCGCCGTACTTTCCTCTTCAGCTCTGCTGTTTCTGCTGTCTTCCTTCTCCACAGCCTGAGCCGTTCCACTGCTGCTCGTGTCCTCTGTCGCCCCTGAATCTGCCTCATCTGTCAGTGAAATAACAATTGTTGCCTCTGCAGAATTTACGCACAGAGTCCTGCTCCAGGTGTCATAGCCATCCGCTACAACTGTAAGCGAGTGATTTCCATACCTCACCTGATTTACCTGTGAATAGTCTATCAGGCTGTTGTCCAGATAAATCTGTGCTCCCTCGACATCCACCACAAACTGTATGCTGCTGTACTTAGGTCCCTCGCCCTTAAGCTCATCCAGATTGACAGTTGTGGTTTCTCCTCTTTGAATGCTAATCTGCGTACTGCCTCCCCAGCCATCATTTGCCACGGCAAGGGTATAATCGCCTTCCGGCACCTCCATCTGCATATTTGAAGTAATCTCAACAAAGATTTTGGTTCCAAGCTGCAAATAGCTGCCGTCAAAGAGCTCTGTATTTTCAAGCTGAAGTGTTCCATGTCCTGTTGTGACACAGACAGACAGGATTTTTTTGTCTATGCCTTTTACTGACAGCTTATCCTGGGAGGATATATCACTAAAGGCAGCCTTCTCATCCCCGATAAAAACAAAGCTGTCCCCGGCTATAGAATACTTCGTATCCGCAATCTGCATTATACCGGCATCCTCATCCACAGAAAACCTCGTTATATCATCATAGGTCCACACGCTGTCTGCAAGCTGTACTGTAGTTGCCTTTCCCTGACTGTTTGCGCCAAGAATATTTATCACGTCACCAGCCTCAAGGTTTGCGACAGACATGTAATCTCCGTATTTATTTAAAAATTTTGTCTCTAATCCGTAATAATACCGGTACTCAAGCCCATTGGCATAACGGTACACCCTCATGCTTTCCTCTGCCGAGTTGATGGAAACTATCAGATACAGTTCCTCGCTCTGGCTGAGTTCCTCTTCTGTTTGGGTATCCTCCTCATTCTTCACATCATTTAAGCTCTTATGAAAGTATGTTACATCACTTTCTTTCTCCTCGGCACCACAGCCACAGAGCATAACCAGCATTATAAGAATTATCATCATGTATATTTTTTTCATACCCTCAGTATAACTTATTAAACACTAATGGCAAACACTTTTTCTATAAAAGTTATTCTCTCCTTCTCCTGAGCTATGATTTTTCCCAGCTTTTCTATATCCCGCTTTGGAATCCATGCCTTGTTGGAGCCATAGTAGTGGTCCGCTATTTTCCAGAATTTTTCTGGGAACAGGAGTACACCCAGCAGCTGCTTTCTCGCCTGTTCAGACATAGGACAGCCGCTCTCATACTTATTTAAAAGCCTCTCCCCCATTCTATAATCCCACTGGTTTTTCTCTGAGATTTTGCGGATAAATTCAGAGACATCAATTATTGCCGGGGCATACAGTATATGCTCAAAATTCACAATCTGCCACTGCCCGTTTGTATACAGGATATTGTGCTGGTTCATCTGCCCATGGCACCAGATTTCATTTCCCTCTGCCATATACTCCACAGCCTTACCCGCACAGTCCATATAATACTCATAGTTTTCCTGAAACATGAGCTCAAATTCATTCTTCTTATTGCGTCCCTTTATGTAATTCCTAATTCGTTTTAACTCGTTCATGTGCTTATCAGCCTTATCCAAATAGCTTAAGACTGAATTGTCAGCCGCTGGCAGCTTTAGGGTCTCAGATGCCCTGTGAAATCCGGCAATTTTCTCCATTGCCATCAGGGTGTCCTCGGTCTCCAGCACCCGGCATTCATTTCCTTTTATGTAATCCTTGAGCAAATAATGCTCCTCGCCATCATCAGATAAGGCCTCACCCTCTGCGGTTAAGATGATTTTTTCTGCTTCAAAACCCGATTCATTTAAGGCATCCAGATAATTCTTTATAAACATAGCTCTGGTTTTTGTTCCCTTAAACGGCACAAGAACCTTCTCCCCCTGGGAGGTGTCACATATGAAGGTTCCTCTCCCTCTGGTTATTTCCTTCACTGTCAGTTCATATTTTTCAAGGGCTATAGCCCGCTTATCATACAATTAAAAACCCCCTCACATGATTCTTGTATCTGTTTATCATATGAGAGGGTCTGCTATTTTATGAGCAAGTTCTATTAATTTTTCCTTAGTATTTAAGTCAGGATCTTCGATTATCATATTGAAAAGTTCATCCAGCACGCGTCCAAGCTCTTTGCCCTGGGCCATCCCAAGCTCTATCAGGTCACGCCCATTTATGGCCATGTCCTTTTTCTGCACACATTGGTTCTTTTGAAGGATTATCTCATAGGTCTTTTCAAAATCATCAATATACTTAAGCTTTTCTTCCCGCTTGTAGAGGCTCTGTCCCAGACAGTCAGCCCTCTTGACCTTGAGCAGGTCCGGAATCACATCAACTCCGATTCTGCTTATGGCACGCCTTATGCTTTTCTCTGTAATCGCTGGTCTGTCATCATGATACCTGATGAGCTTTGCACAGGCATCTATGGTCTTGTTGTCAAACTTTAAGCGGTGCAGGATAGCTCTTGCCATCTTCTCCCCCAGCTCCGGATGTCCGTGATAGTGCTCCTGCCCTTCCTCGTCTGTAGTCCTGCAGGCTGGCTTTGCCACATCATGTAAAAGCATGGCAATCCTCAAGACCTTGTCCGGCTCGATATTCTGCATGGCAGCAATAGTATGCTCTCCAACAGAATACATATGATGCTTATTTATCTGAGGCGTCTCCATCATAAGATCGAATTCTGGCAGAAAAACCTTTGTCAGTCCCAGCTCGCAGGCTGTCCTCATCTCCTCCGGATGGGCAGAGGTCAGCAGTTTTACCATCTCCACCTGTATTCGCTCTGCGCTCACATGCTCAATTGTCGGTGCCAGCTCCTTCACAGCCTCCGCAGTCTCCGGCACTATTTCAAAACCAAGCTGGGCTGCAAATCTCACTGCCCTGAGCATCCTTAAGGCATCCTCTCCAAACCTGTCTTTTGCAACACCCACACAGCGCACCTGCTTCTGCTCTAAATCCGCTGCGCCGCTGAAGACATCAATAAGGCCTTCCTCGTCGTTGTATGCCATGGCATTTATGGTGAAGTCTCTCCTTTTTAGGTCTTCCACCAGATTTGATGTGAATATCACTTCCCTGGGATGTCTGTTGTCCTCGTACTCTCCATCAATCCTGTAGGTTGTCACCTCATAGCCCACATGGTCAAGCATGACAGTCACTGTACCATGCTCTATGCCTGTATCTATGGTATGTTCAAACAATGCTTTTACCTGTTCAGGCTTGGCAGAGGTGGTTATGTCCCAGTCCTGCGGCACTCTGCCAAGGATTGTATCTCTGACACAGCCCCCCACTGCATAAGCCTCAAAACCATTATCATACAAAGTATGAATTATGAAGTTTACATTTTCAGGTAAAATCATTCTCATATAAATGCGTAAGTTCCTTTTTTTCCTTTTTTGATGGTGTAGAGGAGCTCATCTGCCTGTCTGAGCATTTCATCCACACTCTGCTCATTCAGGGAGTCTGTCACTGATATTCCCATTGAGCAGCCGATTTTCTTGCTCTCATCCATCTCTATATTCTGGTTGAGCCTTGCCTGTATCTCCTTCACAAAGCCATTTGAGGCTTCGATTCCTGCATATATCTGCTTTGCCAGATCTTCCAGCTCTTTCTTGTCCCTGGTCTTTAGGATAATGATAAATTCATCTCCACCGAACCGGCTGACAAAGCCCTTATCGCCTATTACATCGCAGAAAAGCTTTGACATCCCCTGCAATACAATATCGCCGGCGTCATGACCATAAGTATCATTGTATGGCTTGAAGTTATCCAGATCTATAAACATAAGAGCTACACTCTTGCCATGCATCTTGCCGATTTCCCTATACATACCAGTTCTATTGTAAACGCCTGTGAGCATGTCTGTCACCGCGCTCTTTTCCAGCATACTGTTCATCTCGTAAATCTGGCGGTTAGCCTGAATCTTTACTACAGCGTCATTTAACTCGCGCCACAGCAGCCTGTAAATCTTTAAATCCTCTTCATCAAGCATGTATCTGCTGGCAGCATTATGCCAGTTCTCCTTCATCATAACATATGTGACAAAGAAAGACTCTATCTTTCTGCCGTTAAAGAATGGCACTGCTGCAAATGAGCACACATCATCCGTTCCAAAATAGTTAATCATATCCAGATGCTCATTGAAGCTTCCGCTTATCTTGGAAACAACAAATCCATCTGTATACTGTCTCATATTATCACACAGGATTCCGGCAAGCTCATCATCTATCGCTAAATCCGTATTATTGTAATAGACGACTGCCCTTCCATCCTCAAACCTCACATAGGCTGCCTTGTCATTGCCAAAATAGTTCATAAAGGCTCTCATCACATTGTCTACAAGCTCCTTCTCATCCCCCTTATTGGACGATATAATCCTCTGCCATGTGTTTAGGAACTCCATCTGCTCATGGGCTCTGATATAATCTCTGCCCACACCCACACTCTTCATAAGGTTGTCAATTTCCTTTGGTTTGATTCTGCTGGTCTTTTTCTTTCCGCCAGTCTCTATTTTTTCAAGTATCTCCAATGGAGCACGCTCTTTTATGAGCTTTGCATTCTCCTGATATTTGTCAAGAGCAGCCCTTTCCTTCTCATACAGCTCTGTCCTGTTCAGCTTCTCAAAAAGCTGCATCCTGCTCTTTCTGTATACAGTGTATACATAGAACTGGTTGCCCTCTGATTTTGCCAGATAGGTCTCTGCCATTTCAAAGGCTTCCAGTGCCTCATCATCCCTGTCCTCAAGCATATATTTGAGTGCCCTTGCCAGGTTAAAGAGAAACATGTCGTCATCCAGGACTGAATAGTCATGCTTAAACACTTCCTCTGCAACAATTTTGTTCTTTTCAACTGCATAGTTTAAGAACTGCCTGCAGTTTCTCAAGTACCTGTCCGCATTAAACCTCTGATTCTGAAGTACACTGACCAGAGCCAGAAGGGCATAGAGCTTTGACATGTTGCAGACTCTTAATGAATTCATGTGCAGCCTCTGTATCGCCAGCACCGCCCTCTGTAAGGACTGCTGAGCCTTGGCATAGTCACCCATCATTATGCTGTTTAATGCCAGATTATAATCATTTTCCGCTATATCCTGTGGCAGTCTCAGCTCGTAGAGTGCCTCAATTGACCTATTGTAATATGCCTCAGCCAGCTCATTGTGTCCAAGTGCTGACAGATTGTAACCGATTCCTCCCAGAAGTCTTGCTATGTCCAGTGTATTCTTATTCTTCATAAACTCATATGAGCGGACAGAATACAGGAGGGCAATCTCATTCATGCCGTTTGTAGATGCAATCATGATATTTTTCTGGTAGGCATCATATACCAGCTGCTCATTTCCGATTTCCATGGCAAGCTCCACACCCTTGCTGAAATGTGTGAGAAGCTTTTCTGAACGATATGCCTTGGCAACTACCTGTGGTCCGTTATCATAGGCGTAAATATAAATGTGTGCCAGATTGTTCTCATAGCCTCGCTTCATAAGCCCTTCCAGCAGGGATTCCTCTATATATATGTCCTCCAGACAAAAGAATATGTTGTGCCAGCCGGACATCCTGACCTGTACCTTAAGCACATCCGCTTCAAAGACAAGCTCCGGGTCTCCCATGCCTTCAGCAATCTCTCTTGCCAGATCCACATATCTGATACCAGCGTTAAGCCTT
>ERZ1031798.354-NODE-354-length-12594-cov-4.148098_pt1 | contig 12594 bp, 8 predicted proteins | sample MGYA00517882_ERZ1031798 | MGnify/ENA primary metagenome ERZ1031798 (study PRJEB33719, sample SAMN04261244) | wastewater metagenome | biome: rural village; feature: human; material: feces | host: Homo sapiens | place: El Salvador | collected 2013-01-07 ...
TTACGGAATGGTAAAGGTGAACCGTGGTTTCCTGAAGATGGGGCTTGAGACGCAGCCAAGCGGACTTATGGCGGGGCAGTACTTACAGCTTACAATCGAAAACTCAGATAATTCCAATCAGAATAAGCTCTACATACAGCAGTGCTATGTGCGGGAGGAAAATGGCAGGTCATATGTGTATAAGGACAATGGCGGCAGACTTGAGAAGCAGTATGTCCAGACAGGAAGTATCCTGTGGGGCAGCTATGTGGAAATAAAATCAGGAATTACAGTTGACGATTATATAGCTTTTCCTTATGGAAAAAATGTCAAGGATGGAGCGACAACTGTCGTTTCAGAAGATATGTATTAAAAGGATGGAGGGAATAAAATGCTAGAGAATATCAAACTATCCTTCAGGGGAGTATGGTCACATAAGATGCGTTCCTTCCTTACCATGCTTGGTATAATTATAGGAATTGCAGCAATAATTGCAATTGTTTCTACTATACAGGGAACAAATAAGCAGATTGAAAAAAACCTGATTGGTTCAGGCAGCAACACGGTAAAGGTTGAATTGCAGCAGGACGGATATTCCATTGATCTGTCATATCAGGAGCTTCCTGTAGGAATTGGACAGATTTCGGATGCTGCCATGGAGGAAATCCAGAAGCTTGATAATGTAGAGTCAGTTTCCAAGTACCATAGCAGAAATGTCTATGATGGTGTGTATTATCAGAACACATCCCTGTCTGGAGGTTATGTATATGGGATAGACAGTACCTATCTTGGCACAAACAGCATGGTTGTGGAGAGAGGAAGAGGCATCACTGATGCGGATATGTCTTCCAAGAGAAAGGTCGCCCTGGTAGATGAAAAGGCAGCAAAGACACTTTTTCAGGGCGAGGACTGCCTGGGCAGGACAATTGAGATTCAGCAGGAGCCATATGTGATAGTGGGTATAGTCGGAGAAAAGGAAAAATATGATTTGGTTATTAATTCCATAGATGACTATTACACATATGCAGGCAGTGATTCCAGCGGAAATGTCTATGTGCCTGATACTACCTGGCCTATTATTTATCAGTTTGACGAGCCGGAAAATCTGATTGTCAGGGCATCCGACACCAGTACAATGACAACAGTTGGAAAAGGAGCTGCTGATATTTTAAATGGATATATATCCACAAGTGATGATACCATCAAATACGCTGCACAGGATTTGCTGGAGCAGGCAAAGGAATTACAGCAGTTATCAGCATCTACCAATATGATGCTTATATGGATTGCGGGCATTTCACTTTTAGTAGGTGGAATTGGTGTAATGAACATCATGCTTGTGTCAGTGACAGAGCGTACCTCAGAGATTGGACTAAAAAAAGCAATCGGAGCTGGAAAGGGTGCAATACTTGGACAGTTCCTTACAGAAGCAGTTGTGCTTACAAGCCTTGGAGGACTTATCGGAGTCATAGTGGGTGTGATTTTGTCAAAGGTAATATCATCACTGAATGGTTCACCTACATCAATAAGTCCGGCTTCGGCAGTGCTTGCAGTACTTTTCTCAATGGCCATAGGAATTATTTTTGGACTGCTTCCTTCATATAAGGCGGCAAATCTAAACCCAATAGATGCCCTTCGACACGAGTAATTTGGTGCAATATGCTGAAATTGTGAAAAATTTATCAAAAAATTGTTTTTTGGTGGGTACAAGGGTAGAAAAACCATAGAAACTTTAGTAAAATGTTCCTAGTTTGTAACGAAGCTGGGAACATTTACTTTATGTTTGGATATGCAGGAAACCAGCCGGATAAGCTTTGGAAACTATTTACACTAGGAGAGTTTATAAAAGGAGATAATATGTACGCTGACGAGAATGTAATCAAAATTAAACACGAGGTTCTTTATGAGGTTGCTAAGGCCGCATTTGATGGAAATTTAGATGAGATAAGAGACAACATCCCATTCAACATCATTCCGGGACCAACACCACAGTTCAGATGCTGTATTTATAAGGAACGTGAAATCATCCGCCAACGTGTCAGACTTGCTGAGGGAAAAGCACCTGGAGCAGTTGACGATGGAAATATAATTCAGGTTATCAGTTCTGCCTGTGAGGATTGTCCAATCTCAAGCTACACAGTTACAGAGAACTGCCAGAACTGTTTAGGAAAAGCATGTATCAATGCTTGTAAATTTGGAGCAATTGAAGCAGGACGTCTTCGTTCACATATTGATCCTGCAAAATGTAAGGAGTGTGGAAAATGTGCTCAGGCATGTCCATACAACGCAATCGCACACCTTAAGAGACCATGTAAGTTTGCATGTCCTGTAAATGCCATTACATATAACGAGTACGGAATTTCTGTAATCGATGAGTCTAAATGTATCCGTTGCGGTAAGTGTATCCATAGCTGTCCATTCGGAGCGATTGGTTCGAAGACTTACATCGTAAATGTAATTGAGGCTCTTAAAGATGAGGGCAAAAAGGTATATGCAATGGCTGCACCAGCTACAGAGGGACAGTTTGGACCAAACATCACCATGAACAGCTGGAAGAAGGCTATGAGTGCACTTGGCTTCAATGGATTTGTTGAAGTAGCACTTGGTGGAGATATGACCGCCGCATCTGAGGCAGATGAGTGGTATGAGGCATATCAGGCAGGTGAGAAGAAAGTGACATCATGTTGTCCTGGTTTTGTAAATATGGTCAGAAGACACTACCCAGACCTGGCAGATAAGATTTCTACAACAATCTCACCAATGGCTGCTATATCAAGAATGATAAAGGCAAAGGATCCGGATGCTGTCACAGTATTCATAGGACCATGTGTTGCCAAGAAGTCAGAGGTTGAGGACCAGAAGATTGAGGGTAATGCAGACTATGTTCTTACCTACAGCGAGATTCGTGCAATCATGCGAGCAAAGGATGTAGAGCTTGAGGCAGACGATATGTCATATCAGGAAGGCTCTGTATATGGTAAGCGTTTTGCAAACTCTGGTGGAGTTACAGCGGCTGTACTTGAGAGCTTGAAGGAAAAAGGAATCGATGCAGAGTGTAAGGTATGCAAAGCAAACGGAGCAGCAGAGTGTAAGAAGGCACTTCTTCTTATGAAGGCTGGCAAGCTTCCAGAGGACTTTATCGAGGGAATGGCTTGTGAAGGTGGTTGCGTAGGTGGACCAAGCTCATTTAACGATATGATTTCTACAAAGAAATTCAGGGATGACCTCTTAAGCAAGGCAGATGATCGTGAGATTAGAGCAAACCTTAAGAATTATCATATGGAAACATTTAGTATGCATAGAGACTAATCTGTGTATGGATTAAGATATAACCCCGGCTGCGGAAACGTGGCTGGGGCTTTTGCTGTCATGTATCCAGAGAAGCTGTCGGTGCAGGTCGGTTGCTTTATATAAACTGGATTATTAGCCATACTTATATAGAAAAGATGTACTATAAGATGAAATTATAACACCTCTGGTACCTCTGGACATACCAGAAGGGTAGAGCAGGAAACTAGACTGCAGAAATGCGTACAAACCTTGATTTTCTTGACATTTGACAAAAACTATGATAAAATTATGTTAATAAGTGTGTTAAAAAATTAACGTTGGTCTGACCACAGAAGATTAAAGACTTGTAAACAAAGGCTTTCGTATGACTTGACACAATGTTTTGTAGCAGGCAACTAGTATTTATAAGGCGGTGTAATAATGAAAGACTTTAAGGTAATTGAAGTTAAGCGTAGTGTCTTTGAGGATAATGATGCAGATGCAGCAAAGCTCCGTGCAGAGCTTAAGGAAGAGGGAACCTTCCTTCTTAATCTCATGTCTTCACCAGGAGCAGGAAAGACTACTACTTTAAAGCGTACTATCTCAATGCTCAAGGATGAGATGTCAATCGGAATCATGGAGGCAGATATTGATTCAGATGTTGACGCCCAGGCTATTATCGAGACAGGTGCGCGTGCAATCCAGATTCATACAGGTGGTATGTGCCATCTTGATGCTGATATGACCAGACAGGGAATCAAGGAGTTCGGTACAAGTGATTTGGATTTTGTAGTATTGGAAAACGTAGGCAATCTTGTGTGCCCGGCAGAGTTTGACACAGGAAGCACAAAGAATGCCATGATTCTCTCTGTACCAGAGGGAGATGATAAGCCACTTAAGTACCCACTGATGTTTTCTATTTGTGATGTGGTTCTTATCAATAAGTGTGACACATTATGTGTTTTTGATGATTTTTCAAAGGATGCCGTTGAGGAGAGAATAAAGAAGTTAAATCCAAATGCCAAGGTTATCTTTGTGTCTGCAAAGACAGGAGAGGGATTTGATGAGTGGGCAGACTGGATTCGTGAAGAAGTCAAGGCTTACAAAGAAGCTTAAACCAGTATAAGATTTGGCTGGATATATAAATAATTAAAGGTATAAATTAAGAGGTGTTAAGGCACAAATTTAAAATTGGGATTATTAGTGCCGGATAAATAAGGTATAACGTTAGTTTACAAATAAAGTACAAAATAAGAGATAAAAGGTATAAGAAAAGGAGAGCATTAGATATGTCAGATCCATTAGGCGGATTCGTACCAGAAACAGTTAAAAATGATGAACCAGCCCGTGAGGCAGTTTTAAGACTTGGAAAAGTCGTTACAGACCGTGCGGAGGTTCTTCTTGGGAAAGAGAAGCTCACAAAAGAGTCACCAGAGTACTGGGGCATCGCTCCACTTGTTACAGATGAGCAGTGTGAGATTGCCATCAGGATGAAAAAAAGAAAGCCTCGTACACTTGCAGACATGAAGAAATTATGTCCAGAGTACAGCGAAGAGGAACTCTTAAAGCAGCTTGCTGATATGTCTGAGAAGGGCATTATCGAGTGGAACTATGAGAATCCACAGCATGAGAAGCAGTGGGTACTTCCTATGTATGTTCCAGGAGCAGCAGAGTTTGCTAATATGAATAAGGACGTGCTGGATGAGCATCCAGAGATGGGACGTTTCTTTGAGAGAATGAGCCGTATTCCTCTTGAGAAGGTAACACCAATGGTTCCACTTGGCGGAGCCGGAATCGGTATGCATGTTATCCCGGTTGAGAAGGCTATAGGAATGGAGAATAAGTCTGTTTCTGTAGAGCATATTTCACACTGGCTTGACAAGTATGAAGGAAAGTATGCAAAGAGCCCATGCTCATGCCGTCGTTCCCGTACTACATACGGCGAGGGCTGTGCTGATGATCCTGAAGGCTGGTGTATTGCAGTTGGTGATATGGCTGACTATGTTGTTGAGACAAACAAGGGCGGACACTACATCACAAAAGAGGAAGCTTTGGAGATTTTCAAAAAGGCTGAGGACAATGGTTTCGTGCACCAGATTACAAATATCGATGGTGAGGACAAAATCTTTGCTATCTGTAACTGTAATGTAAATGTATGCTATGCCCTTCGTACATCACAGTTGTTTAATACACCAAATATGTCACGTTCAGCATATGTTGCACATGTTGAGAAAGAGAAATGTGTTGCCTGTGGACGCTGCGTAGAGGTTTGTCCTGCAGGTGCTGCTACACTGGGACAGAAGCTTTGTAAGAAGGATGGATCTGAGGTTCAGTATCCTAAGATGCCACTTCCATCAGAAAAGAAGTGGGGACCAGAGATGTGGTCAGAGAACTACAGGGACAAGAATCGTATCGAGACTCATGAGACAGGTACAGCTCCATGTAAGACAGCTTGTCCGGCACATATCGCTGTACAGGGTTACTTAAAGCTTGCAGCTCAGGGCAGATACACAGACGCTCTTGAGCTAATCAAGAAAAACAACCCGCTTCCTGCAATTTGTGGACATGTATGTAACCGTCGTTGTGAGGATGCTTGTACTCGTGGAACAATCGATGAGGCTATTGCTATCGATGAGGTAAAGAAATTCATAGCTATGCAGGACCTTAAGTCTGAAACAAGATTCATTCCAAAGAAGGTTGTACCTTCACTTGATGGTAAGTTCGACCAGAAAATTGCTATCGTTGGTGGTGGCCCTGCTGGTATTTCATGTGCTTTCTATCTTGCAGAGAAAGGTTACAAGCCTACTATCTTCGAGAAGAACGAGAAGCTTGGAGGAATGGTTGTTTATGGTATCCCTTCATTTGTACTTGAGAAGGATATCGTTGCGGCAGAAATCGACATTCTCCGTGAGATGGGAGTTGAGTTTAAGACTGGTGTAGAGGTTGGAAAAGACATTACACTTAAGCAGTTAAGAGAAGACGGATATGAGGCATTTTACATTGCAATTGGATGTCAGGGGGGACGTAAGATAAATGTACCTGGAGAGGACGCAGAGGGCGTTATGACAGGTGTTGATTTCCTTCATGCGACAACTGACAATGAGAATTATAAATTAACAGGTGATACAGTTGTAATCGGTGGAGGAAATGTTGCTATCGACGTATCGCGTTCAGCAGTACGCTGCGATTCACCAAAGGTATACCAGGTATCACTTGAGACCCGTGATATCATGCCGGCTCTTCCAGAGGAAATCGAGTTAGCAGAGTCAGAAGGAATTGAGTTCCATGGCGGATGGGGACCAAAGGAAATCCTCACAGAGAATGGAAAAGTTACAGGTATCGTATTCAAGAAGTGTACTCAGGTTAAGAATGCTGAGGGACGTTTTGACCCACAGTATGATGAGAATGATACAATGACAATCCCATGCAGCAATGTGCTTCTTTCAGTAGGGCAGGGAACAGTATGGGGAGACCTTCTCAAGGATGAGGCTGTAGAGTTCAGAGGACCAGCACCGGTTGCTGACCCTGTTACATACCAGACAACTGTAGATGACATCTTCGTTGGTGGAGATATGTTTACAGGACCAAGATTTGCTATCGATGCAATCGCAGCAGGCAAGGAAGCAGCTATCTCAATCCATAGATTTGTACAGCCTGGTTCATCGCTTACAATTGGACGTAATCCAAACTACTACAAGGAGCTTGACAAGACAGATATCCTTGTTGAGAACTATGATAATACAGGACGTCAGACACCGGGACACAATGAGTCAATTGACAAGAAGTCCTTCCGTGATTCCAAGCTTGTATTTACAGAGGAACAGGTAAAGGCTGAGACGGCAAGATGTCTTGGATGTGGTGCTTCTATTGTAGACTCTAACAAGTGTGTAGGCTGTGGACTTTGTACAACAAGATGTGAATTTGATGCTATTCATCTTCACAGAGATCTTCCAGCAGCAAGCACAATGAGAAAGGCAGAGGATAAGCTTAAGTATATTCTTCCAAATGGTGCTAAACAGGCTATTAAGATTAAGTTCAGCAGAAAAAAGTAAGACGAAGCAGTAATTGTAAATAGAGTAAATGTCTGGCGGCAGTCATTGGAACGCTGTCAGATATGGAGAGAATAAAATGCACGAATTAGGTGTTGTATTTCATGTAATTAAAATGGTGGAGGAGATTTGTGAAGAGAATAATCTCACAGAAATCGAATCAGTAACACTGGAGCTTGGAGAGGTATCCACTGTAATTGAGTCTTATCTTCATGATGTGTGGAAATGGGCGGTTGTAAACCGCTCAGAACACATGAAGACAGCCAAGTTATATGTGGAGCAGATTCCGGCAATTACCTATTGTGAGGATTGTGGCAAGACCTATGGTACGGTGGAGCATGGCAAGATATGTCCCTATTGTGGCAGTGAGCACACATATTTGCAGCAGGGTAATGAATTTAATATCAAAGAGATTGAAGGATGCTGAGAGGCATCCTTCTTTTTTATCGTATAAAAGAAGTACGATGAGAAATACAGACTGCAAGCTGGCTTGCAAGGCTGTATTTCGAAATCGGACGTCCTAACCATCGAACCTGCCACTGGCAGCTCCTCTGGATGCATGGCAACGAAAAGCGAGAATCATAGTTGCGTGGGGCGGAGAAGCAGCGAAGCTGTGGATTCGAGCTTGCAGTTAGGCTTTATACGATAAAAAAGAAGTAGTTTTAAGAATATATTAAGGATTTGAATGTGAAAAATAAATGGTTGGTATGATAATATATACCAGTAGTTTTGAAAAATTTAGGAGGGAATTATGTTAGAAGTTTCACATGTTACAAAGAAATATCATAAAGTTGTTGCAAATTCGGATATTACGTTCCAGATACCGAATGGGCAGATAGGCATTCTGCTGGGACCAAACGGTGCAGGAAAAAGCACCATAATAAAAAGCATAATGGGCTTTTTAAAATATGAAGGACAGATTACAGTTGATGGCATGAACAACAAATCAATTGAAGCAAAAGCCATAATGGGCTATGTCCCGGAGCTGCCATCACTCTATCCCAACCTCACAGTTGACGAGCATATGGAGTTTATCGCAAGAGCCTATAAGCTCAAAAATTATGAAGATTACAAAAACGAGCTGCTGGACAGATTTGAACTCACTGATAAAAAGAAAAAATTCGGTGATGAACTGTCAAAGGGTATGCAGCAGAAGGTAAGTATCTGCTGTGGACTTCTGCCAAAGCCAAAGCTTGTGCTTTTTGATGAGCCTATGGTGGGACTTGACCCACATGCCATAAAGGAGCTTAAGCTGATTATGGGCGAGCTCAAGGCACAGGGCTGCATGGTACTTGTCAGCACCCATATGATTGACAGCGTGGAGGAGCTGTGGGACACAACCTACATTATGATGAAGGGTCAGGTCAAGGCTGTAGTTAACAGGCAGGATGTAGAGAATGGCGATAAGAAGCTTGAGGACATTTTCTTTGAGATAACAGAGGGGAAGGTGGAATAATGAAGCTTTGGGGTTATTATGCTTTTCACACCTTCATTAATTCTGTCAAAAAAATGTTCAGGAGTACTTTTATAATCGTACTTGCCTGCATAATTGGTGTGATGATATTGTTTGGCGTCGCAGGTGGAGTGATTGGCTGGGCTGTGGCAGATAATATGATTACAGAGTATGCCTATGATGAGAATGGTAATTATGTGGGTGAAGAGCTTGGCAAATATGATGAAGATGGTAATTATATAGAGGATGAAGATGCATATCTTTATGATAAAAATGGCAATTATGTGGGCAGAGCCGATGGTGAGTACGATAAATATGGCAATTACATAGATGATGGCGGTTATGATGAAAACGGCAGCTATGTAGGAGCTGATGGCGAATACAATGCCAACGGCGAACGTATAAATGGAGAGCTGACAGACGAAGATAAGGCTGCAGCCTATGCTTTTGTAGAGTTTGGAGTGGAAGCCCTGTTTATAATTTTTATATTTATAGGTATGTATGGCGGACAGAAAAACGGCAATGAGATGTTTTTGCTGGCAGATGTAAATTTCCTTTTTACAGCACCTAAAAAACCTCAGACTGTAATGGTATTCAGGCTTTCATTCCAGATGCTGACCCTGCTTCTGATTTCGCTTTATATGGTTTTCCAGATACCAAACATGATGATAAATCTTGGTTTATCTGTGGGAGCTGTAGTGGCACTGCTTATTGCCTGGGCTATGATTCTGGTGTGGAGCCAGCTGATATCTGTGTTTATATACACGCTCAGGAGTATATTTCCTAAACTACAGAGGCTGGTAATTCCGCTTATGTTTGTGATTGCAGCAGTCTTTATAGTGCCGGGACTGATTTCCCTTGTTAATCATGACAATGACTTTGTATACGCTGTGCAGCATGTCTACTGTGCAAAATGGACCTGGTATATTCCTTTTATAGGCTGGCTTAAGGCTGTGGTTATGTCCGCAATCGCAGGAAATGCAGTGACAGCGGCAATATATGGAGTCTTGTTTGTGGTATGCTCGGTTATTATTTTCTGGGCAATCTGGAAGGTCGATGCTGATTTCTATGAGGATGCTATGGAAGGCGCAAAAATCAGAGAGGTTAAGCTTGAAAACCAGAAGGCAGGTAAAAGCCAGAGCGCAGGACTTAAGAAAAATAAAGATGTTTTTAAGGGAAGCGGAGCCAGTGCTTTTTTCACCAAACAGGTATATATCAGAAGACGATTTGCCTATGGAGGTCTTGTGACCAAGACCATGCTTATATACACAGCCACGGTTCTTGCGGTAAGCCTGCTGTTTACACAGGTTATAGGTTATGATGGCTTTATAATACCGGCAATCACCATAATGATTATTATTTACATTAATAATGTAGGCAATCCGATTGCACAGGAAACCTCTAAGAACTGGCTGTTTCTGGTGCCTGACAGTGCATACAGGAAGGTATTTTATGCAGTTGCATCCGTTTCTTACAACACAGCAATTGACATTCTGCCGGCTGTGATTATCGGAGCGGTATTGTCACATGACGGCATTTTGATGGTGGTTTTAAGCTATATTACCATGCTTTCAATTGATTTTATGCTGTCTACTACTGGGCTGTTTCTGGAAGCCATGCTTCCAACAGATTCCCTTGACGCTGTAAAGGGTACCATACAGGTTATGCTCAAGATGATTATTCTGGTTGTACTTGTTATAGTGTTTGCTGTGGGCATGATTCTTGGAGGTTATATTTTAGCATTAGTTGTTAACACAATTCTCTGTCTGGCAGTAGGTATAGCCATAGCGATTGCTTATCCGGCTATGCTTCATAATGGAATTGGATAGGCAGATACAAACATATAAGACGCATAAAAAACAGAAAACGCGACAAAAGTACTAAAAAACGAGCGCATTGACGAAAATATATTAAAAATACAAATATTTTTCGTCTATTCAACTAAAAAACGTAAAATTTTTAATGTTGACCCAAAAATATTCTATAGTTATTATCCCCCTTCTTTCGTATACTGGCATTACCAACAAACAAGAAGGGGGATACTTTTATGAAGAAAAAATTTGTTGCAATTATGATGGTGGCTGCTTTTGCACTTTCAACAGCAGCTTGTGGAGCAGACAGTGGCACGGTTGGTGGAGATACACAGACAGGCTCAGGAGATAAGAGCAGTGTAACTACATCAGATGTGGCAAACAAGGACAAGCCGCTTGTATGGTTCAACCGTCAGCCGTCAAACAGTTCAACAGGAGAGCTTGATATGTCGGCACTTAATTTTAATGATGACACATATTATGTCGGATTTGATGCAAATCAGGGTGCTGAGCTCCAGGGAGAAATGGTAATGGATTATATCGAAAAAAATATCGATACAATCGACAGAAACGGAGATGGTATTATCGGCTATGTACTTGCAATCGGTGACATTGGACACAATGATTCAATTGCAAGAACAAGAGGTGTCCGTAAGGCACTTGGAACTGCAATGGACAAGGATGGTGAAATTGATAGTACACCAGCTGGAACAAATACAGATGGTTCGGCTTCAGTAGTTCAGGATGGCAAGATTGAGATTAATGGAAAAGAGTACATAATCAGAGAGCTTGCTTCACAGGAGATGAAGAACTCAGCAGGAGCTACATGGGATGCTGCTACAGCAGGAAATGCAATTGGAACATGGTCATCATCATTTGGTGATTCAATTGATGTAGTTGTTTCTAACAATGATGGTATGGGAATGTCAATGTTCAACGCATGGTCAAAGGACAATGATGTAGCTACATTTGGATACGATGCAAACAGTGATGCAGTTGCAGCTATTGCAGAAGGATATGGTGGAACAATCAGCCAGCATGCTGATGTTCAGGCTTACCTTACACTTCGTGTTTTAAGAAATGCACTTGATGGAGTAGATATTGATACAGGTATTGGTACAGCAGATGATGCAGGTAATGTATTAAGTGATGACGTATACGTATATAAAGCAGATGAGAGATCTTATTATGCATTAAACGTAGCAGTTACAGCTGACAATTATCAGGATTTCACAGATTCAACAGTGGTTTGGGAGCCTGTTTCAAACCAGCTTGATGCATCTGCCCATCCAACAAAGAAAGTATGGCTTAATATTTATAATGCTTCAGATAACTTCTTAAGCTCAACATATCAGCCACTTTTACAGAACTATGATGATCTGCTTAACCTTGATGTTGAGTATATCGGTGGTGATGGACAGACAGAGTCAAACGTCACAAACAGATTAGGAAATCCAGGACAGTATGATGCATTTGCAATTAACATGGTTAAGACAGACAATGCAGCTTCTTATACAGCTCTTTTAAGTCAGTAAGATTCATATTACAGTTTACGTAAATGCATGAAGCCGGGAAGGGAGAAATCCTTTCCCGGTAAATAAAAGTATAGGAGTAGGAAGTATGGAGGATAAGAGAAAGGATATTATTTTATCAATACGGGGAATGAGTAAATCCTTCGGACGAAACAGGGTACTGGATCATATCAATCTGGATGTAAAGAAAGGCACTGTAATGGGTCTGATGGGTGAAAATGGTGCCGGTAAATCAACAATGATGAAATGTCTTTTTGGAACATATCAGAAGGACGAAGGCACAATATATCTGGAAGGAAAAGAAGTAAACTTTTCAGGACCAAAGGATGCACTTGAAAATGGTATTGCCATGGTTCATCAGGAGCTTAACCAGTGTCTCGAGAGAAATGTGGTAGATAATCTGTTTCTTGGAAGATACCCGGTGAACTCTTTAGGAATGATTGATGAGGGGCGGATGAAAAAAGAAGCCTCTGAGTTGTTTAGAAAGCTGGGGATGACAG
>ERZ1031798.356-NODE-356-length-12533-cov-7.413207_pt1 | contig 12533 bp, 9 predicted proteins | sample MGYA00517882_ERZ1031798 | MGnify/ENA primary metagenome ERZ1031798 (study PRJEB33719, sample SAMN04261244) | wastewater metagenome | biome: rural village; feature: human; material: feces | host: Homo sapiens | place: El Salvador | collected 2013-01-07 ...
ACTTGTATTGTATGTGCAATCGACCGGGATTGTAATAACCTGAAAGTGCAGTGGATTTTTCAAGCCATACTCTCACTGCTTTTCAAGTGCTTCCCCATTCTTATCCCGCTTGACCTTCATCTGCCTTTCGAATTCATTTTTCAGCTCCATCTGACCCTTCGAGGTAGCCAGATCAGAAATTTCCATCTCGCCCTTTGTGACCTTTATCATAATCGCAATGTACGCTTCGCCCAGCGATGCCGTCAGAGCAGCCGCCGTCGCACCGGAGATTGCGCCGCCAATGACAGTTCCCGCACCAGGAATGAACTTGAGCAGGTTGGAGACAGCGCTCTTACCAAGAATCGTCGTTCCTGTTGTACCAATCGTCGCGGAAATGACTCCAACCATTGCTGCTTTTTCCACGGACAAGCCAAAGCTCGACGTTATTTTTACAAGCATGGAAATCTGAGTGGGCACAAGAATTGCTGCATCCGAGAATGGAATCGGTACCGCGCCTGTAATTGCTGCCGCAGCTGCCGCAAGTTTGACTATCTGCTGGGCTTTCTTTTTCTTCAAGTCGAGACTTGCCGTCTGGATTGCAACAAAAGTATCTTTCACCCGTGTCGGCAGCACATAATTGATGACTTCGACCAGCTTGTCCAGTCCATATGCCTTTATTATATAGTCATCATCCATTTCAACATCTTCCGCCAGCACAGGGACGATCTCATGCACCGGAAGATACATATCTTGAATAGCTTCTCGCATTGCTGCCACTTTTTTCTTCGGGTAAGCCTGTGTCAGGATTATAATGACCGGCACATTATAATTTTTGGTCTTGTTCACCAGCGTTTTGATGAAGTCCATTTCGGTTTGCTCGACGCGGCTCGACTGCGTGTTGATGCAGTACCAGACACAATGGATTGCTTGATTGGGGTCCTCGCTTTGAATGCTTTTCTCGATTAGGTCTTGAATATCTCCGACCAGAGTCTCTGTCGAGTTCTGGCCGCCCAGTTCAAGGCCTGGGGTGTCATATACTCTGAGAGGAAAGCCTTCTTTTTCGATTTTGTTGATCTCCTGCGTAATGGGCATTCCCGTACCCGTCTCTGCCATTTTCTCCCGAAACACATTGTTGATCAACGTGCTTTTGCCTGAACCGGTCTTGCCGGCCACGACGACATTGATTGTCGTCATTCTATCATATTCCTTTTGCAGTTCGTCGATAAGACGCTGTGCCGCATCCAGAACATTGAAATCATCCATCCTGAAGTTGTTCACACCGTCGAACGTATAACCCCCCATTTTATTCTTCCTCCTTCTTTTCGCGCTTTACGATTTCCGGCTCATAGTCCTCGTCAATAACAGGCTTTTCCTCTTTATACGTCTTGTGGGAAAGGGCCGTCATGATTCTGGGTACGGCAACACCTGCTCCCGCCATCAGGACAAGGCTCCCGAACATATAACCGAGCATCCCTCCGGCCTTCTTCTTTTTCGTCTTCCGCGCCTGCTGTGCTGTCTGGGTCTCCATGGCAGTTTTCACTGCCTCGTTCACGGTCTCTTCAATGATTTTTTTCGTGTTCTCGTCCATTTTAGAACTCCTCCCGTATTGATATTTCTAAAATCACACCATCTGGTGCAATTCTTCGACAAGTTTTTCCGCTCAGGTTTTTTTCAGCTCCTGCCGGAGTGCATCCTGCCATGCCTTCGAGTCGAGTTCATCCAGCTTCACCTCGCCCTTTGCAATTTGTGTCACGATGCCAATGTACGCATTTCCAAGCGCTGTCGTCAGGGCAGCCGCCGTCGCTCCAGAGATTGCGCCGCCGGCGACCGTTCCGACACCCGGAATGAATTTCAGGGCATTGGATACGATAGTTTTACCCAGGAATGTCGTTCCCACCGCGCCGACCGCACTGGAAGCAATACTCGTCAGGGCTGCTTTTCCGAGCGGGATACGGAAGATTGCCGTGATACGCATAAGCATGGCTACCTGCGTCGGTACCAGCAGTGCTGCATCCGAAAACGGGATAGGTGCGGCTCCCGTTGCCGCAGCGGCGACCGCTGCTGCGGTGACCGTCTTTTTGGCGCTGGCTTGTTTTGCGCTCATATCCACGGTCTGCATTGCACTAAAGGTATCTTTTACAGCCTCCGGCAGCACATCACACGTGGTATTGACCAATTCCCGAATGCCATAGGCCTTAATCCGTTGGATGCCCTCGTCGGTTTCATATTCAAAATCCTCTGACAGAAGCGGTACGATCTTGCAGACCTGAAGATTCGCCTTTTGAGCCTCGGCCATCATTTCAGTTCCTTTTTTCTTATTGAAAGCCTGTGTCAGAACCAGAATGACCGGAACATGGTATTGCTCCATGCTTCCCGTAAAATTTTTTAAAAAATCCTTTTCGGTCTGTTCAATACGGCTCGACTGCGTGTTGATGCAGTACCAGATACAATGGATTGCCTGATTTATATCTTCATCCAGAAGCCCCTTCCGAATTTGCTCTTCGATTTCTGCCTGCATTGCCTCGGCTGAATGCTTTCCCTGAAGCTCCATGCCCGGCGTGTCATAGATGGTGAGCGGAAAGCCCTCCTTTTCGTTCTTACAGATACGTGATGTAACAGGCTCGCCGTCCCCCGTTTTTGCCACTTCCTTTCCGAATACGCTGTTGATGAGTGTGCTCTTGCCCACGCCGGACTTGCCCGCAACCAAAATATTCAGCCTTGCAAGTTTTTCATTGATTGCCATATTTCTCCTCACTTTTTCCAAAAGTTAAAAGGGCTTTTTCGTTCTCTTTTTCCAAACTTCTCATCCAGTTCTTTGGTCGAATGTATGATTTTCTCTTTCTTCACGCCGCTGGACTCTGCCAGCTGCACGGACGCTGCCGCTTTTGCCGTCTGCCTTGTCCATACACTGTCCATGGTTTTCACCTGACCTGCAAATCGTCTGTATTCTTCTTCCACACTGGCACAGTAACTGCGGTACAGCTCGTCCAGTCGGGCCTGATGATTTTGCAGCCGCAAGTCCATCTGCCGGAGATACTCCCGTTCTTCTGGTGTAGAGTTCTTTACGATCTCATTGTAGAACGCTTTGAGCTTTTCTTCCAGCACCGCGCCAAACCGGATGTTGATCTCCTTCAGCACCAGATAGGCCAGCCGCAGCGCCGCTGCAAAGTTGAAGTGCAGGCAGAAGGTCAGTGCGTTGCCGCCGCTCCTCAGTGCTGCATCCCCCACATCAATAAGGCAGAGCGTCCCGTTGGAGACAAGCTGCATCATCCGGTAGCTGCCGTAGTTATCGGACGGGATGCAGTCTTCCCAGCGTTTTTTGTCCACCAGATGCCGCTTAATGGCCCAACACGCACTGGTCGCCAGCTGCTGGAAAAGCACCGGCACCATCGTTGCCGCGCCGAAGCGGGCATCGTAACCGTTCTGGAAAGTCCGTACCATAAGATCGGCGAAGTTCTGACGGTCTTTGCCTATCTGGAACCGGCCAAATTTACAGAATTGAGTCAGCTCCATAAAGGGCATCGGCACACCGGTGCCGCGGCCTCCATTGCCCCGGCTGCCAGTGCTGCCGGCAGCATCCGACATAATATGGCCCAGCCAGTTTGCAAAGCCCGAAAAGAGCTTTGCGGGGAAATTTCCGCCTTTCAGCTCAAAATCCCCTCCGCTGGTATCGACGCGGATGATCTTTCCGTTGTCGAGGAAGGACGACTTACCCTGAAACTGGTCCAGAATGGAGAAGAACAGACCTACCACGTCCGGCGAATGTGCCAGCGACTTGATGTGGTGGTTCTTGGTCGAGAGTTTGACCGCACCGCCCACTTCTACCTGGTTCTTTTGGTCGTAGTTGACCCGAAACGTCCGCTCCAGATAACCGATGGCAGAGGCCACATTGTTCTCGTTGCCAGCTCTGGGCTTCCAGCCCGTGAACCGTGCAAACTTCTTCACCATCTCATCTGCAGCGGCATCCGAAAGCCCCAACAACGAACTTCTTGCTGCCGGTGACTGTACAAAAAAGACATCAATGAAGCCTGCCATCGCACCGCAGAACGCTGCTAAGCCAAACTCGTACTTATCGCACCAGTCCATCTGAACATTCAGCTTTTCCACCTCGGCATGATACCGCGACTTTTCCAGCTGCTTTTGCATCCTGTATTCCTCCCGTTACCGGCTTAGCGGAATCGTCTCAACGACTTTTTCCCGCAGCGACTGCGCATTGTTCATCATCGTCGCCAGCTTCTTGGCCTCTGTGCCGGAAAAGCTGCTGTATTCCTGCTTTTTCAAAGTCTTCAGTTCCTCCAGCTCTTTCTTCACCAACCGGCTCAGCGACACCGTTTCAGCCTGCAGCGTCTCAGTTCGTTTTTTCACACTGCGAAGCCATACGATCTCACTCTTGAGTGCTGCGGTAGTCACCTCCGCTTGCTGTATTTTCTTCTTGTTATCCGCCGTGAGAAGGCTCGCCGCAGAACAGCCTGCCCCCACTGCCATGCCGACAGGGCCAGCCAGTGCAAAAAGCACCGGCGCCACCATGATTCCTCCGCCAAGCGTAAACGCTCCGCCGCACAGCCATGTAAGTGCCGCATTCACAGCAGCTGTGCCGTCCAGTAACCCAAGAGCTGCACTGGTCGGCGTTAATCCGAACGTCGTTACCGCTGCCAACATCGCGTTCGGGCCCAACAATACGCTGCCAACTCCAAGGACTTTTCCCACACCAAGCAGGGACTCTGCCTTGTTCTTATGCGGCTTATATTTTTTGAGTTGCTTTTCAAACGCCTGATATTCCTTGTAGACCTTGCTGCGTTTCAAATCGTATGTATAGGGATGGTTTGAGATCATCTGAAGGTATTCCTCGCACTCGTGCAGAAGCTGAACCGCTTCGTACCGGGTATCAAGCAGCATTTCCGCGCTGCTTAGCGTTTCCTGATAGCGTTCCCTGTATTCGATTCGCTCACGGCTCAGTCCTTCTTCCGCCTTTCTCTTGACATTTGTAAAAAGCATCTGGTTTCTCCTTTTTATGCTATCTTTCCAAAATCCGCCTTACCCATTGCACGGAATCACCTTCACATAATCTCCCTGACTCCGCACCCACATCTGGATGCCCATGCCAAACACCTCGGCTTCCACGATCCAGCCCTTTTCCGTTACCTGCAAAACCTTTGCAGTGGGCAGTCGGTCGAGAACGGATTCCAGACTTGGCCCGGTGTACTCGAACCGGATGGTCTGCAACTCGCCGCCGTACATGAACTGGATGCGCTTGCGCATCTCGCCCTCCTGAAAGCGGTCGGTATAGCGCTGGGCAAAGTGCCGGTCGAGGGTTTTGTAATTTTGAATGCGGTCAATACGATAAATCGTCGGGGAGTTGTCCTGCGGGTTCTGGAAGTGCTTGTCCTTGTCGATGCCCTCAATAAACGCTGCCAGATAGAAATAATACTCGCTGAACAGGATGCCCACCGGCTCAATGGTGCGCACACGGGTCTCGCCGTCGTGGGTGCGGCAGTAGGTAATTTCCATAACATTGTGATTTTCTACTGCCGTGCCGATTTCCCACAGGCTCTCAATGAACTTCCGGCCGTGCTGCGGCTCAACGTAATGGAATCGCTCATTGCTGATGAGGTCTTTGACCTGATTCAGCCTATCCAGCGGTGTGCAAGCCCAGATCAGCTTGTCCAGAATGGGGAACATCTCCTCCTTGACCATGGAGCGGCTCTCCAGCAGGATCTTGCACACTGCCAGAATCTCGCTGCTGGTGAGGAAGCGTGAAAGCGTGTCATCCAGCAGATAGCCGCCCTTTGCGGAGTTGTATAAGATCTCCCGGCGCGGCTCGCTGTCTGCAAAATGATTGCGCAGGGTGTCAAGATCGCGTTGGATGGTTTTCTCACTGACACCGAAGCGGTCAGCCGTCTGCTGTTTGTTCAGCACACCACCCTGTACCAGCACCTGCTGGATATAGAGTATACGGTCCAATCTACTATTACGCACAGTTCATTCTCCTTCTCTGCTTATTGTAACACAGTGCAACAACAGTCGCAATTCTTTGTGTGAAATTTTGTTGTTTTGTGAAACAGCTGCAAAATTTTTGTCTCTTTTGCACAACCCCAGTATACAAAAAAAGATGGACAGCTTGTCTGTCCATCCTCCAAAAAGCCAAGTGCTTTTCTCACAAATTCCATCTGCGGTTCAGCCGGTAGATCACATCCCATACATCATCCTTAAAAGTGTACATTACCTGACGCGGTGATACACTTCTGCTTGCCATGCAAACAACCAGAAACAGTTCGGCGGCAAATGCCGCGCCCAGCAGAAACATCCATATTTTTTTCATTGTGCACTCTCCTTTGATGGCGTTTATGCCCTTTTGTCTGTCTATTATAACGATCCTGTTGGACAGTCTGCTTGTCCTTTCTGTAAAAGATATTTTCTGCTTTTCCTGTACGTTGCAACACAAAAACCGCCCCGGCTTCCATTGCGGAAACCGGGGCGGTTCGTTTATTTTATTGGTGCTTTTTCAAGCGCTCACGCAATCACTTGCGGGGGTTCTTGATAGCAGCCTGGGCGGGTTCCAAAATTGCAGGGCGTTGAAAAGAATAATAGTACGTTTTTATAGGTCAACAAGCGTTTTTATCTTCGCACGAATTCTACTCCAGAAATGTTTCTTGTTCGATTGTGACCCCATATTGCAAAATCTTATCAATTGCATCAACAAACAGCGTGTGTCTTCCCGCATTCCGCTCTTCCTTCAGCTTCTTCAGATACTGCTCCGGCCGCTTCAGGCCATTTTTGTGGTACTGTTCCACAAAGCGCCCTTCCATACGCATGGGTTCAAGTTGTGGAAACACCGTTTGCAGGTTTTCAAACATACAAAAACCGCCCAGATCAATATCCGCCCAGAATCGAATTTGCATGGTTTCCCCTGCCGCAGCAGCCAGTTTTTCAAAAAGTTTTTTCTTCCGCGGGCTCAGAAAGCCGCCGTGATAAACAACAAGTTCTTCCGGCTGTTTTTCCGCCAGCAAATATTCATCATAGTTCGTTTTATTTTCGATAAAGGTAATGCAGCAGATGTTTTTCAGTTCAATGTCCACAGTCTCTGACACAAGTGTACTGGGCAAAGCCAATCCATAAGGTTCTGCTGCGCTGAGCTGTAGTTCTCCCTTCTTCAAGCAGATTGCGCAATCGCCCGAGAGTTCGTAAAGCTCCGGGCGGGCATAGATTCCCAGAAATGCAAGCTGATCCCGCTCACCAAGTTCCGCTTCTGTACAGGCCGCCGCCAGTTGGGTATTGTACTTTCGTGCAATGGTAAGAAACAGCTCCCGTACATTTCGCTCAAAATACTTGGTATCGTGAAAACACTGGCTGCTGAATGCACGCATCGTCACACTGCCAGACAGCTCCGCATACCGTTGAAACGTGAGCAAAAGCTCCTGCAGCAGACCGTCGTTTTCCCTGCAATACGTTGGCACTTTCATGCTGTTCCGCACCTGAGCACATACAGCATTCCTCCATGCCGCGATCCATGGAACGGGATTGTCTGCCAGCTTCTGCATGATGATGTTTGCAACCTCTTCTGCCTTTTTTCGCGGATGCACTCTGTCGGCGCATTCATAGCACTGTGCGACCCGTTCCAGATCCAGCACAATGCAGGAGAGAACGCTCTGCTTTCTCGCCCATTCCAGACGCACCAAAGCCTGCTGCTCCAGCTCCCGCGCTGCAATATTGTAAGCATCCCGAACCACCGCATCTTCGTATTGATACTCCGGCAACTCCCTTTTATCAATGCGCAGCATTACCCGACGTCTGGATGTGTTGGGTTCAGAAAGATGCTTACTGTTTTCAAACTTATCCAGCAGACGATTCAGGATCACCTGTGCTTCCTTCATTCTGCATCTCCTTTCCAAATGGAATGATGTGCATCCGGTATCCGGATTTGTCCACTAATAATGTACGGTCTGCAATGGGCATAATGTCCGAGACCTTATCCGGCGGCGTACAGATGATCGCCTGCAGCCCCATCTTTCGGAGAAGGAGTACACTCTCCGTGATCCGGTCACTATCCATTTTATTGAAAGCTTCATCGAACACCACCAGACGCACCGTATTACCAAAACGGGTAGCATCGTTGACGCGGTACAGCTGGGCAAACGAGGCCAGCACCGCAATATAGAATGGCGTTTGTGTTTCGCCACCGGACTTCATATTCAGTGTTTGAGAAAGCAGCTGCTTGGAACCGTTCTGATCGGTCGTTTCCAAATCAAACTTCAGATACGTCCGGAAGTCTGTATAGCGGACGATATTCTCCTGCAGTTCGCTCTGTTTGCGGGCATTGAGCTGCGTATCGTCTGCCATTGTGATCTGGCTGAACAGTTTTTCGATCAATGGGCCGTATTTTTGCTGAAAGGGCAGTGCGAATAGACCGGATTCGCCTTCCATCAGTTCATCTGCCGTGATCATGTTATAGTAATCCAGATAATCCGGGTTTGGCCCTACACGGAATTGGTACTTGTCTGTGCCAAATTGTGACTGGCGCAGGGCCTTGTTCAGATTGTGCACCTGTTCTTGCACCTGGTCGATGCTGGATTTCAGTTTGGCAAGGAAATCGTTCTGGAATTGCTCCATTGCGCTTTCCCGTGCCGCCCGAATTTTTTCTTTGTATCGGGGCAGCTCGCTTTCCTGCAGAGTACGCCGTTCTTCCTCGTATTCGGTGTTATCCATCACCTCGATCTGGAATGCACAGGGTTTGAACCGTTCTGCATATTCTCTGCGTGCTGCAAACAGTTTCTTCTGAGCCCCGTCCATCGCCTTTGTGCTCTGCGCCAAACTGTCGCCAAAGTTCTTGCGGATGACATCTGCCTTTTTCAAGCGGACAAGCTCCTGCCGATAGCGGGGAACGCCGATGGTTTCTCGGTATTCCTTCGTGAACTCCTCGTTCAAAACATCTTCGATGGCCTCATACCGTTGGTATTTTTCCGGCAAGATCTCATATTCCAGCTGATGGATGCGGTCTTCCAACTTCCCTTTTTGCACATTTTTCGCATCTTTTTCCTTATTGAATGCAAGGATCTCTTCTTTCAACTGTTCAATGATGCGTCGCTGCTCATCCAACCAGAACAGATTCAACTGGGAAAGCTGATTTTTGACTTCTGCGATTTCCTTGATGATCGTCTGGACGCGCTGGTAGTCCTCCTGCTTTTGCGCCACATCGATTCGGACGAATCTTTGGGTAAAAAGCGGCTCCTGCAGGCCGGTCAGCTGCTTCTGGAGCGGCTGCCAATGCCGCAGCTCTTCCTGCAGACAGGCCAGTTCCTTTTCCAGATGGTCGATGCGGAGCTGCACCGCACGCCGCCCGATGAAGGCGTCTTCCATCCAGCCCTTCCGAAGTGCGCGGGCCACATAGCCCTGATACAGCATTCCCTCTGCCGTAATTGCCGTCTTATAGCAGCGCAACTGTTCTGCCGTGTCGCAGCATATCACCCGACCCAGAAGATAGTCCACATAGCTGCGTGCCAGCTTGTTTTCTGTCTCCACCCTTTCTGCCAGACTGCCGGGCAGCGGTCGAAGTGTTTCTTTTTCCCGCAGTTTTCCGATATCTACCAGACCAAACGCACGGTACTCTGCTTCCTGCTTCAGCCGGTCGTAAATGTTAAGTGCATCCTGATAACGTCCCGGCTCCACCAGCAGATAATATTTCTGGTTATTTAGGTAGCCTTCTACCGCTCCACGCCAGCGCTCATCTGCCATTTCCAGCACATCAGCCAGAATATAAACGGGAACCGCATGCCCCGTTTTATCCGCCAGATCCTTTTCCAGCCGGTCTTTGAACAGCAGAAGTCCATGGGGATAATCTTTTATGTTCCTGCGCAGATTTGCAAGCACCGCACTTTTCTGGTCGGCTTGCTTCTTCAGCTCTGCAATACGATCCTCTGTTTTATGAGCCGCACTGCGGACAGCATCCGACAATTCGGCCACTGCCTGCTGCCCCGTTTCAAACAATTCCACAGGCCGGGCAAACAATCCCTTCTCGTCACCAGTAAATACAGCATATGCTTTCTGCGCCGTGTTCGCTGCTTCCTGCACCGGTATGAGAAGTTCTTCCGGTTCCAGTTCTTGTATCTCCCCACAGAATCTCTGCAAATGCCGTGCTTCCCGCTTAATCTCCACTTCAAGATTTTGCAGACCCTGTTCCAGCTTTTTCTGCTCATCTCTCAGAGCCTTTTCCGTGTTGAGCAGACGCTCTTCCTCCTGGAAAACGTTGCTCTGCCTGTAGGCCAGCTCCAGCTCACTGCGGCGCGTTTCTTTCTGTTCGATCTGCCGCTCAAGCTCCTCCCGTTGCTCATTCACATTTGCAAGGTTCTCCTTGCATTCAGTTCGTTCCAATTCTCTCTGGTCGATCTCTGTCTGCGCAGCTTCTTTTTCGGCCCACCGTACCAGAAACTTCTGGATCTGGCAGCGGTCTATGGCTTGGTTCATCTCCTGATACAGCCTGCTGATTTGCTGCAGCGCATCCAGCTTTTCCTGCTGACGCTGCGCCAGCAATTCGTGCCGTTTATAATCCCGGATGTTTTGCTGCATCAGCTCAATATTGGGTTTATCCGGAATATCGCAGATGTTCTCCGTAATAAATTTTTGGATATCCACAATTGGCCGGAACGAAACAGCCTTCTTCATCATCCGTAAGACCTGCTCGTTGTGGACGTTCCACTTTGCAAGCATGTTGTGGCGATACTCTTTTTGAGTATCGTAAAATTCTGCCCGTGCATAGTTCTGCTTCAAAAAACGGCGAAGTGCAGAAGTCTCCATTGCCTCGCCCTGCTCAATAAAACAATTTTCCGGCAGTGTCCCCGTGTAAATAAAGAATGTATCACGGTAACTTCCATCGCTGCGGCAGTCAAAGGTAACGCCCGTCACAAAGCTGCTGCCCTCCATCTCATCCTGAAATTCGCAGACAATATAGGTAGAAAAGTCCTTACCTCGGCGGGAATACGGGCTGTTATCATCCATGTCGGCGCGCAGATAGCCTTCCAATGTGCGCTGCGATTTTTCGTTGGCTGCCTGATTAAAATTGCGGGAATTTGTCTCGCCCAGCAGTACGATCTGCAGTGCATCGATGACCGTTGACTTTCCGGCGCCGTTCTTGCCGGTCAGGAAATTGATGTCGCCCACTTCAATCAGTTCCTTACTAAAATAGAGCCAGTTGATCAGCAGGATCTTCTTCAGCTTCTTCATCTGTTTCCTCCTTTTTCAAAACAGACACCACCAAGTTCAGCTTTTCGCTGGAGACCGCAGAGAGAATGGTGGGCAATATTGCGATCCTGCAGCTGCCCTGGTTGAATTTTCCTTCCAGTCTTTGAATCACAGAATGGTTTTCCAGTACCGTAAACGCGCGTTTGACCTCTTCCATATTCGGCTTAGCCGGAAAAACGGGATAGTCGGTCACCACTTTTTCCAGCACATCCCGCACAGTACACACGGCATCCTGCTCCAAACCCAAACGCTCCATATTTTCTTCGTAAATCAGCCGTAATGCCAGCAAAATCGCCGTTTCTTTTTTATTGAGGTTGCAACGGTTAGCCTCGTCTGTGTTCAACACATAAAAGTATCCGTTCAGTTCATCCCTGCGCAAATCCCAGTCCAGCAGGCTCAGGTACTCCTGTACAGCCTCATAGTGCCGTGATAGAAAAAGATAGTCTGGGTTATCCACCCTGCCTTTTCCCGGTTGGTAGATGGTTCGCACAATGTATGTGCGACTGAGCAGCTGATTGCAGACAGATTTGAATTGTTCCAGTTCTTTTGCCGTTGCATTGGTAACAAAATCAAAATTCACGGCTTCTTCTCCTTCCTCCGGATCTGCATTTGCGGGATTGAATAGCCATTTTTGCAAAAAATGCCATCGAGTTCCTGGACCACATAACCGGCAGATGCATCCTTGCTTCCAAGGATTGCCAGCAAACTCATGATATAATCCTTGTCCTCTTCAAGCGAGAGCTCCTCCGAGCAACGAATGTCAGCGTCTCCCAGCCATCCCTGCACGTAAGCATTTACTGCTGCCCGGCCATATTTCGATTGCAGCAACTGTGCCGCTCTGACCTGTTCTTCCGTATTCGGTGCCTGATCATCTTGTATCAGCACCGATGCGGTTTTTGTCCGTTTTTCGGGGCGCTTACGGTACCACAGACTTTTTTCTGACAAAAAAGACTGCTCATACAATTGAAATGCCGGTTGTATCTGGTCCACCAGCTCAGACGCCCTGCGGTTTCTGGACAGTGCCGTCAGCAAAACATTCAAATTGCCGCGCACGCTTTGATCTCGGTTCGTCAGGTTCTCGATTTTCTGTGTTGCTGCCCTGGTATAGCGCCGGACCTGCGTATCAATTTCCTCAAGATAGTCCTTCTCTAAATTGTCATAGCGTTCTTCGATCCAGAAAATTTTCCTCAGCAGATCGGCACGGCAGTCTTCCAATGTCTTGCCCCGCTTATCACGCAATGCTTCATTTGCCATCGTCATCAGCAGCGCGTCATCTTCTTCCCACCGTCTCAGTATAGATTGAATTGGGACACGATACTTCG
>ERZ1031798.357-NODE-357-length-12517-cov-5.878430_pt1 | contig 12517 bp, 9 predicted proteins | sample MGYA00517882_ERZ1031798 | MGnify/ENA primary metagenome ERZ1031798 (study PRJEB33719, sample SAMN04261244) | wastewater metagenome | biome: rural village; feature: human; material: feces | host: Homo sapiens | place: El Salvador | collected 2013-01-07 ...
GGAACACTCGTAAATCGCTCATTTTAAGCTGTTAGGCAGAATTTAGCCGAATTTTGAAGAAAAAAATGATGTTCGTCTATAAAGGTACAAAAAGGATTGTGAGGCTACCAACTTTTTTATGAACTATTCTTATCCCGAACTGGGGTAAGAATAGTTGCAATAAAACAGTATACAGCGGTTTTGTTTATCCCCAAACCTTCTCAGCTATGCGCTTCACAAGCTGGAGTTTTGCCCACTGCTGCTCCTCGGTTAGCTTGTTGCCGATGGCACAAGAGGCGAAGCCGCACTGCGGTGAGAGCGAGAGACGCTCAAGCGGAATGTACTTAGCAGCCTCGTGAATGCGGGCTATAACGGTATCCTCGTCCTCGAGTTCGGGACGCTTCGTAGTGATAAGTCCGAGCACCACATGCTTGTCGGGACTCACCTTAACCAACGGCTCGAAGCCGCCAGAGCGCTCGTCGTCGTATTCGAGATAGAGCACGTCGACATTCTCGCGGGTGAACACCCAATCGGCAACAGAGTCGTAGGCGCCGCTGTTGAACCATGTGGAATGGTAATTGCCGCGACAGATGTGTGTAGCCACAACAAGGTCGGCAGGACGGCCTTCGAGGGCGAGGTTATTGACACGGAGGAGTTGGTCTTTTACAAAGTCGAGATTGCAGTTGAGGTTCTGGTAGCGCTGTGCTGCTGCGTCGCCTACGACGGCTCCCCATGTGCAGTCGTCGAACTGCAGATAGCGTCCGCCGGCTGCATAGAACTGGCGGATGAAGTCCTGATATACGGCGGCAATGTCGCGTATGAGGTCGTCGGTGCTGGGATAGATGGCCTTTGTGCCGAGGAAGTTCTGGGGAATGGTGAGCTGCTGGAAGAACTGTGCCGGCGAAGGGACAGTGAGCTTGGCGATATGGCTGGCATCCTCCAACTGCTTCAGACGCTTGTAAGCCTCGATGAAGGGATGGGGCTGCGCTGTGAGTTTGCCTTTGAGGTAGACGCGGTCGAGGCGCGCTGTCTCGCCGTTGAAGGCTACGTCGCCGCCAGTCTCATGAGTTACGCCGCCGAAGCCCCAGAAGAAGTCGAGATGCCAGAATGTGCGGTTGAACTCGCCGTCGGTGAGAAGCGTGTAGCCAAGCTCTTTCTGCTTCTGCACAAGACGCGCTACATACTCGTCGCGATTGGCGTCGGAGAGGTCTGCCGGACGAAGGAAACTGCCTACTAAATCGGCTCGCTGCGGAACCTGAATACCGTTGATTGTCTTTGTCATAATCGTTGTTTTTTATTGTCTTTACTTGTTTTGTTCTGCTTGATTCGATTGCAAAGGTATGAAGACGGCGTTTACCGGCAAAGAATATTTTGCACATTCGGGAAATTATACTACTTTTGTGCTCGGTTTATCACTTATCACAGAATATTATTCGGCGAATTATGAAATTTTCGGAACTTGACGACACCGACCGCAAGATATTGCGCATACTACAAGAGGACAGTACGCTCACAGTAAAGGAGCTGGCAATGAGGGTGAATCTCTCCACTTCGCCCACCTTCGACCGCCAGAAACGACTGGAGCGAGAGGGATTCATTCAGGGCTATCACGCCATAGTGGACGCAAAGAAGACAGACAACGGCATCACCGTGCTGTGCAACATGCGCCTGAAACGCCATTCGCAGATGCTCATGGACGACTTCATGCAGGCCATACAGAGCATAGACGAGATTACGGAGTGCTATAACACGAGCGGCGAATACGACTTCACGCTAAAGATTCAGACGCGCGACATGGACACGTATCAGGAGTTCATGCGCACAAAGCTCGGAAACATCGACAGCGTGGGCTACTTCCACAGCGTGTTCGTTATGAAGGAGGTGAAAAATACGCACGGCGTACCAATCAAGTGAGCGAAAAACAAGCCAGCTTGTTTTGAATTGTCTTCGATTTGCACTATCTTTGCACACAGAAACTAAAACTCAGCAGAATTACTGATACATTTAAATAATGGAAAACTTGAAAACATACACTTTCGACGAGGCTTACAAGGCTTCGCTGAACTACTTCGCCGGCGACGAACTGGCTGCTCGCGTATGGGTGAACAAGTACGCGATGAAGGACAGCTACGGCAATATCTACGAGTGTTCGCCAGAGGATATGCACCATCGTCTGGCTAACGAGATAGCTCGCATTGAGAAGAAATACGAGAACCCGATGTCGGCAGAGGAGATTTTCGATCTGCTTGACCACTTCCGCTATATCATTCCGGCAGGCAGCCCGATGACGGGCATCGGCAACGACCACCAGGTGGCGTCGCTCAGCAACTGCTTCGTGATTGGCATCGACGGCGACGGCGATTCGTACGGCGCCATCATGCGCCTCGACGAGGAGCAGGTGCAGCTGATGAAGCGTCGCGGCGGCGTGGGTCACGACCTCTCGCAGATTCGTCCGAAGGGAACGCCGGTGAACAACTCGGCTCTCACGTCGACGGGTCTGGTGCCGTTCATGGAGCGCTACAGCAACTCTACCCGCGAGGTGGCGCAGGACGGCAGACGCGGCGCGCTCATGCTCTCGGTAAGCATCAAGCACCCGGACAGCGAGGCGTTCATCGACGCGAAGATGACAGAAGGAAAGGTGACGGGCGCCAACGTGAGCGTGAAGATTGACGACGAGTTCATGGAGGCTGCCGTAGCCGACAAACCATACACACAGAAGTTCCCCATCGACAGCAGCAACCCGCTCGTGGAGAAGCAGATTTCGGCTAAGAAGCTGTGGGGCAAGATTGTGCACAACGCATGGAAGAGCGCCGAGCCGGGCGTGCTGTTCTGGGACACCATCATACGCGAGAGCATCCCCGACTGCTATGCCGACCTCGGTTTCAAGACCGTATCGACGAATCCGTGCGGCGAGATTCCGCTCTGTCCGTACGACTCGTGCCGTCTGCTCTCGGTGAATCTCTACTCGTACGTGGAGAATCCGTTCACGAAGGAGGCGAAGTTCAACTTCGAACTGTTCAAGAAGCACGTAGCTAAGGCGCAGCGCATCATGGACGACATCATCGACCTGGAGCTGGAGAAGATTGACCTTATCATGTCGAAGATAGAGAACGACCCGCAGTGCGACGACATCAAGCACGCCGAGTATCACCTCTGGGAGAAGATAAAGAGCAAGAGTTCGAAGGGACGCCGCACGGGTGTAGGCATCACAGCCGAGGGCGACATGATAGCGGCAATGGGTCTGCGCTACGGTACGCAGGAGGCTACCGACTTCAGCGTGGATGTGCACCGCACACTGGCGCTGGCTGCATACCGCTCGTCGGTAGAGATGGCTAAGGAGCGCGGCGCATTCGAGATATTCAGCGCTGAACGCGAGGCTAACAACCCGTTCATCCTGCGCATAAAGGAGGCTGACCCACAGCTGTACGAGGACATGCTGAAGTACGGCAGACGCAACATCGCCTGTCTGACCATTGCGCCTACGGGAACAACGTCGCTGATGACACAAACGACAAGCGGCATCGAGCCGGTGTTCATGCCCGTATACAAACGTCGCCGCAAGGTGAACCCGAACGATGCCGACGTGCATGTCGACTTCGTTGACGAGATGGGCGACTCGTTCGAGGAGTATATCGTTTATCACAGGAAGTTCCTCGAATGGATGCGCGTCAACGGCATCGACACCGAGAAGCGATACACGCAGGAGGAGATTGACGCCCTCGTAGCCAGATCACCTTATTATAAAGCTACGGCTAACGATGTCGACTGGCTGATGAAGGTGCGCATGCAGGGCGCTATACAGAAGTGGGTGGACCACTCAATCAGCGTAACCGTGAACCTGCCGAACGACGTAGACGAGACACTCGTGAACAAGCTCTACGTAGAGGCTTGGCGTTCGGGATGCAAGGGCTGCACCATCTATCGCGACGGAAGCCGTTCGGGAGTGATGATCGCCGTGTCGAAGAAGGACAAGAAGAAGGCCGACAAGGAGAAGGAGGGTGCTACGGATATGCCTGTGAAACCGCTGCACAACGTTGTGGAGGTGCGACCGAAGGAACTGGAGTGCGACGTGGTGCGCTTCCAGAACAACAAGGAGAAATGGGTGGCTTTCGTGGGTCTGCTCGACGGCTATCCGTACGAGATATTCACCGGTCTGCAAGACGACGAGGAGGGCATCGCCCTGCCTAAGACCGTGACGAAGGGCAAGATTATAAAGCAGATTGAACCGGACGGAAAGCGCCGCTACGACTTCCAGTTCGAGAACAAGCGCGGATACAAGACGACGGTTGAGGGTCTCTCGGAGAAATTCAACCCTGAGTATTGGAACTACGCGAAGCTCATCTCGGGCGTTCTGCGCTACCGCATGCCTATCGACCATGTAATAAAGCTCGTTAGCTCGCTGCAACTGAAGGACCAGAGCATCAACACATGGAAGAACGGTGTGGAGCGCGCGCTGAAGAAGTATGTAGTTGACGGCACGGAGGCTAAGGGTCAGGTATGTCCGGTATGCGGACACGAGACACTTGTGTACCAAGAAGGCTGCCTCATCTGCAAGAACTGCGGTGCATCACGCTGCGGATAGTTTACTCAGTTGAAAGTAGAGAATTGAAAACAAACAGTAGGAGCCTACGGCATTCTTGCCGTAGGCACTACAATTACTTTGTTGCAATTTCACCCATTCTACCTTTTTACTCTTTTACTTTTTTACCCTTTTACTTTTTTACTTTTAACATGCTTCTCACCGAATCATACATCTACGTCAACGACATACGACTGCACGCTCTGCACGGCGTGCTGCCTCAGGAGCAGCTCACGGGCAACGACTACATCGTGAACATACGCATCGGCTACGACATCAAGAAGGCATTCGAGACAGACGACGTGGCAGACACGCTCAACTATGCTGAGGTGTACAACATCGTGAAAGAAGAGATGGGCGTGCCGTCGAAACTTATAGAACACGTGACAGGACGTATAGCAAACAGGTTAATGGCAGAATACGCCAAAATTACCTCAATAGTGCTCCACATCACCAAATGCAATCCGCCGATGGGCGCCGACTGTCAAGGCGCTGGCGTAGAAATACATGTAAAGCGTTAAAAACTATTTTATTGTGCACGGTTTTTCAATTTATTTCCTACCTTTGCACGTAAAAAGATTAATCTCTTATTAGCTTAACGCACAGATATATGGCTAAAAAGATACTGCTCATATTAATACTCATCATATCGTTTGTGTCTGGAATGGCAGGCGCAAATAAAAAATTCACACTCGTTATAGACCCAGGACACGGCGGAAAGGACGCCGGAGCGCCTGGCACTTTCTCTGTAGAGAAGAACATTAACCTCAACGTGGCGCTGGCTTTCGGACGATACGTGGAGCAGAACTGCCCCGACGTGAGAGTGGTATACACACGCAAGACAGACGTGTTCATTCCGCTGTACGAGCGCGCCAACATAGCGAACAACTGCAAAGCAGACCTCTTCATATCGGTACACACCAATGCGCTGAAGGGCGTACACACGGCGCGAGGCTTCGAGACATACACGCTGGGCGACGGACGCTCGCACGCCAAGGAGACTAACCTGGAGGTGGCGAAAAGAGAGAACTCGGTTATCTATCTCGAGAAAGACTACAAGCAGCACTACGTAGGCTTCGACCCTAACTCGCCGGAGAGCAACATCGTGTTCGAACTGATTCAGGACAAGAACCTCTCGAAGAGCATCGACTTAGCAAAGATGTTGCAGAAGCATGTCTGCCGCGATGCAAACAGACCGAACAAGGGCGTTCATCAGCAGAATCTGGCTGTGCTGCGTCTCACTTCAATGCCGGCTTGCCTCATCGAGTTGGGCTACATATCCACTCCAGACGAGGAGCGTTTCCTTAACAACAAGCAGAGCATCGACATCATGGGACGCGCCATCTACAACGCCTTCGCCGAATACAAGAACAAGTACGACAAGGGCATCACGGTGCCGTTCAAGACTATGTCGGAACAGCTGCCGGAGCCTGCAGCAGAGCCTGCTAAAGCGCCGAAGACAAGGGCCACGGACTCAACGCCAGACAATGTGGCGCAGCAGAAGCAGGATGATAACGTAGTTGTTCAGCCGTCCACAAACGAACCTCGCCCTACCCCACGCAAGCAGGTGGAGAGAAAGCCGGAGCGCGTGCAGAACAATGCGCCTATCGACAACAGCCGACCGGTCTTCAAGATTCAGATTCTCGTGAGCAAGAACAAATATAAGGCTGGCGACAAGATATTCAAGGGTCTTGAAGATATAGACTGCTACGAGGAGAACGGCTTGTACAAGTACACTTGCGGCGCATCAAACAACTACAACATTGTATACAAGCGACTCAAGGAAGTGGGCGAAGACTTCAACGGAGCCTTCATTATTGCCTTCAAGAACGGCGAGAAGATCAACGTGAACGCCGGCATACGCGAGTTCAAAAACAACAGATAAACAAGAGTTATAAACATTAGAAACAAAACAACCCAAAGATATGAAAGCACTGACAAAAGAAGTAAAGATTGCATTGGTTGCAATAGCTGGAGTGATAATACTTTTCTTCGGCATGAACTTCCTCAAAGGATTGAATCTATTCTCGTCTACCGACGACTATTTCATAGAGTTCAAAGACATCAGCGGATTGTCTTCGTCATGCCCCATCTACGCCGACGGTTTCAAGGTGGGCACCGTGAAGTCGGTTATCTACGACTACTCTAACGAGCATCCTACACGCGTAGTGGTAGGTCTCGACAAGCAGATACGCATACCGAAGGGCAGTACGGCAGAGATTGAGAGCGACCTCATGGGCAACGTGAAGGTGAACCTCCTGCTCGCCAACAATCCGCGTGAGCGTGTTATGCCGGGCGAGACAATCAGCGGCACCATTCAGAACGGCGCTATGGGCAAAGTAGCAGCAATGGTGCCTACGATAGAGAAGATGCTGCCTAAGCTCGACAGCATTCTCGGCAGTCTGAACGCTCTGCTTGCAGACCCGGCTCTGGCTCAGTCGCTGCATAACGTGCAGACTATCACGGGCAATCTCACCACTTCTACAGCCGAGCTAAACACACTCATGCGCACTCTCAACAAGGGCGTGCCTACACTCATGACAAAGGCTAACGGAGTGCTCGACAACACTACAACACTCACAAGCAACCTCGCTGCACTCGACCTCGCTTCTACTAAGCAGCAGATAGACCAAACGCTGAGCAACGTGAACGAGATAACAAACAAGATGAACAGTAAGGACGGCACAGTAGGCATGCTGCTCAACGACCCGGGCTTGTATCATCGACTCAACTCTACCGTCTCGCACGCCGATTCGCTCATGATCGACCTCAAGCAACACCCGAAGCGCTACGTTCACTTCTCTGTTTTCGGCAGAAAGGACAAGTAAAGCAGCTATAACATGGCGCAAATTGTACTATATATATAATGTATAGCAAACAGAAACAAGGTAAGTGAAGCACTTAGTATTTAGATTTTATACAAATTAAAATACATAAGTGTTTCACGCTCCTATTTAACGTACAACGTTGTTTTTCTGATATATTTAGTTGTTTCGGGCAAAATGTTTCACCAAATTGCGCAACAAACAGTATAAAAACAATTAACTTCCACGAAATCAACAAGTTAACCAGTTTGAACGCCAGCAACATACAAGTAAAACAAAAGAAACGCTAACTTACAGATTACTAATTAATTACGATATATAATATAAGCAATTAAGTGAAAGTTATTTGCTCACCTCAAAAATAATGAGTACCTTTGCAAACGGAATTATAACAACATGGTCGAAAGACTTCTTTTAAAACAATATTAATAGCCGATGAATGTAAGTCCTAATGTGCTTTGGGCCAAATGTCTTGCGCTCATTCGCGAGAATTTATCAGAGCAACAATACAACGCATGGTTCAAGGGAATCGTCTTTGAGTCCTTCAACGAGGAAACAAAGACGGTGCTGTTACGCGTACCGAGTCCTTTCGTGTACGAGTACCTTGAGGAGAACTATGTCGACTTGTTGCGCAAGGTCCTTACACGCAACTTCGGACAAGGCATCAATCTTTCGTACCGTATTGTTACAGACAACGAAAACAAGAAGACACAAACCATAGAGAGCGACGAGCCTACCGACGAAGCACTGAAACCGCGTCAGCGCGAAGGCGCAAACCAGGCTCCTACAATGCTTGACGCTTCGCCCGTACAGCAAATCGATTCACAGCTTAACCCGCATCTTACCTTTAATAATTATCTGGAGGGAAGCAGCAACAAGCTGACACGCTCAATCGGTTTGTCTATCTCGGAGCATCCGCAGATGACCAGCTTCAACCCGTTCTTTGTTTTCGGTCCGTCTGGTTGCGGAAAGACTCACCTCATCAACGCTATGGGTGTAGAGACAAAGCGCATGTACCCGGAAAAACGAGTGCTGTACATCAGTGCACGTCTGTTCGAGGTACAGTATACAAACGCTGTGCTCCGCAATACTATCAACGACTTCATCAACTTCTACCAGACCATCGACGTGCTTATCGTAGACGACGTGCAGGAATGGGAAGGTAAGACAGGCACTCAGAACACGTTCTTCCACATCTTCAACCACCTTTTCCGCAACGGAAAGCGCATAATCCTTGCTTGCGACCGTCCGCCGGTTGAGTTAAAGGGAATGAACGAGCGCCTTATAACACGTTTCTCAAGCGGTCTTATCGCTGAGATGGAGAAGCCTAACGTGCAGCTTTGTGCAGATATCCTGCGTCGACAGATAAAGCACGACGGGCTGAGCATACCGGAGGACGTTATAGAGTTCATCGCTTCGACAGCTAACGGATCGGTTCGTGAACTGCAGGGCGTTATCAACTCGCTCATGGCTTACAGCGTTGTATACAACTGCGAGATAGACATGCAACTTGCGCAGCGCATCATCAAGCGTTCGGTGAAGGTGAACGAGGAGCCGCTCACTATCGACGAGATTATCGAGAGCGTTTGCCAGCACTACAATGTAACAACAGCAAACGTAAACAGCCGAAGCCGAAAGAAGGAATACGTGATGGCCCGCCAGGTTTCGATATACCTTGCACAGAAATACACGAAGCTCTCTGCAAGTCGCATCGGCAGAATGGTTGGCGGACGAGACCACGCCACGGTGATTTACAGTTGCAACCAGGTGGAGCAACGACTAAAGATTGACCAGAAGTTCTCAAGCGAGATTTCAAGTATAGAGAATTCATTCAAAATGAAAAGCTGACAATTCGATTGCAAAAGCAATTTGAATTGCCAGCTTTTTTTATGCTTACACTTTTTGTTTATGCATTGTTAGCAGTAGACAGCTATCTGTTTGAAAACTATCTACTGCTTCTTATTTCTTATTCCGCAACAAGCTCCATAGTTCACGTATCCAAAGCACGAAAGAAGAACCTACGATGATTATAAGCCAGTCGAGCGGTTTGAGACTTACTACGTTGAAGAAGCGCTGAACACCCGGCAATTCCACCATACAGACCTGCGTAACGAAGATAAGTGTACTGATGAAGATGAGCCCCTTGCAGCCTTTCAGATGCAATGCGCTGCGATGCGTGGCAAAGGCACGGGCATTGAAGAGGTAGAAGAAGTGGGTCATCACGAAGATGGTGAAGAGCAGTGTCAGTTCGTACGGCGTTACGGTGCTGCTCTCGCCTATCTGCACACGCACTATGTCGGTGAGCTGCTGTATATCGGCATGCTCAAAGATATAAAGCAGGGCGAAGAGCAGGGCGAAGAAGAAGCCACCTACGCCTACAATCTCGGCAAGCATAGGTCGGTTGAGTATAAATGCACGACGGTCGCGAGGTCGGTCGTTCATAACCGCCTCTGACGGCGGAAGCGACGCAAGCGCCATTGCAGCGAACGTATCCATGATAAGATTTATCCACAGCATCTGCGTCACCGTGAGTGGAGCCTCCGTGCCCATCAACGCTCCACAGAGCACAAGCATACACGCCGTAACGTTCACCGTAAGCTGGAACAGCAGGAAACGCTGTATATTCAAATAGAGCGAACGCCCCCACATCACTGCTTTGCAGATACTCTTAAAAGAGTTGTCGATGATGGTTATGTCCGAAGCCTCCTTAGCCACCGATGTGCCGTCGCCCATAGACAGTCCGACATGAGCCGCCTTCAGCGCAGGCGCATCGTTAGTGCCGTCACCCGTTACAGCCACAACCTGATTCTTGCGCTGCAACGCCTCAACAAGACGCTTCTTGTCCATCGGACGTGCACGTGCTATTATTTTAATATCCATAACCAAAGCATCGAGTTGCTCATCTGTGAGCGCAGCAAACTCAGGTCCGCTGATTATGTTTCTATCCGTATCCTTATCTGTCCACAACCCAACCTGGCGACCGATTTCCTTAGCCGTTTCGGCAGTATCACCAGTTACAATCTTCACGCAAATACCAGCATTCAGACACTCACCTATCGACTCAGGCACCTCGCTGCGCACGGGGTCGGCTATCGCCGTGATTCCAAGAAAGCGTAGCTTGTCGGCGTGTATGGTTCCGTCTACAATCAGTTTCTCGTCGCCAATCTCCTGACAAGCGAAGCCAAGCGTACGCATGGCACGCTGCTGATACAGCTTGAGCTGCGCATCGACAGCAGCCTTCGACGGCACGCCGTCTGTAGAAGCACAGAGATCGTAAACAATCTCTGGCGCTCCCTTCACATAAAGCATTCGTTTGCCAGGCATAAGAGCCGACTCAACAACGGTAGCCATATACTTGCGGTCGGTTGTGAACGGCAGTTCCTCCACCACCTTCACCTCCTCACGCAGCGCCTCATAGTCAACGCCCTTTGCGTGCAGCCACAACAGCAACGCACCCTCGGTAGGATTGCCCAATACCGAAGGCGCTGCAGGATTAGAAAAGTCGAGCGACGCAGTAGAATTGACGGCGATGCCTTCCTTTATCTCGTTTGAGAAATCGGAAGAATCAAGCAATATCTTGTTGGCGTCGACAATAGACTTGCAATCTTCGCCGCCACTATAGAAACAAGTCTCCTCAACGCTCATGCGATTCTGCGTCAGTGTACCCGTCTTGTCGGTACAAATGACGGTAGTAGCGCCCATCGTCTCACAAGCATGCATCTTACGCACAAGATTGTTGGTCTTAAGCATACGGCGCATACTGTAGGCAAGACTCAGCGTGACAGCCATCGGCAAACCTTCGGGCACTGAGACAACGACGAGCGTCATCGCAATCATTAGGGTCTGCAAGATGTAGGCAATGAAAGCGAGTGTGTCCACATTGGCAAAGCAGAAGTCGTACTGAGCCAGATACATCACGATGCGCGCCACGACGACAGCCACACCAATGCTGCACGAAAGACGACTCACCCACAAGCCGAGCCAGTCGAGCTGCTCGCTGAGCGGCGTTTTCACGCTATTGTCTATCTGCGTAGCCTTGTAAACTTTGCCGTTCTCGGTTGCATCACCCACAGCCGTTACCTGCATGAGAGCGTGCCCCTCCATCACCTTCGTGCCACGCAGCACGCGGTTGCTGGGATAAGTGGCTTTCGAGTCGAACAGCGCAGGGTCGGTGGTCTTATGGCAGAGCGGTTCGCCGGTGAGTGTCGACTCGTCTACAGATAGTTGCGTAGATTCCAGCAGATTGCCATCAGCAGGTATCTCACATCCTATACCGATGCGTACAATATCGCCAACAACCACATCGCGCTTAGCTATCTGCGTGTGGTTTCCGCTACGAATCACCTCCACTGGCTCGTCATCGTTCACCTGATTGAGCACGCAGAACTCCTTGTCGGCTTGCGTTTCGAAGTAGAAGGAGAGTCCGGTGGCGAGGAATATAGCCACGAAGATGCCTACTGGCTCAAAGAAAACCTCTGCGCCCTGATGCAGTCCGATGTACTCGTATATGGAAATGGCAACAGAAAGTACGCCAGCAATAAGAAGAATGATGATAAGCGGGTCGCGGAATTTCTCAAGAAACTGTTTCCAGAGCGGCGTAGTGGGCGGAGGCATGAGCACGTTAATGCCGTACTTGGCACGACTGTCAGCTACTTGCTGCTCTGAAAGACCAATAAAATGATGTTGTGGGTTCATTGTTGTATTCGTTTTGCTTGAACAATCAAAATACAAAATTACAACAAATAAATAAAAAATTGAGAGTTGAAGGTTGAAACCTTCAACTCTCAATTAACGAAAGTATTAGAATACGAGTTTTACACTCTGCTTGCCAACCTTAACAACGTATTTGCCGTGATCAGCAACAGGAAGAGTGACAACCTCTGCACAGCTGTTGTCAGAAGCAACGAGCATTCCGTCGAGTGTGTAGAGAGCAACTGCAGCCTTCTGCGGGTTGTTTACAACGATGTTGTTACCAGCAAGACTTACAGTAGCCCCCGAAACGTTCAACTTAGCATCGTTCACACCGTTTGTAAGCGGACAGAAACCAACCTTCTGGAGATCAGAGAAGCGGCTCTCAAGGAAAGTAACCATACAGATCGGAAGAGCGTCGTGTAGGGAAAGAGTGTAGATCTCG